>Ga0315281_10000256_pt1 | contig 70926 bp, 41 predicted proteins | sample YL17G07_0_MG_FD_204540 | JGI IMG/M metagenome (GOLD analysis project Ga0315281, IMG submission 204540) | Sediment microbial communities from Yellowstone Lake, YNP, Wyoming, USA - YL17G07_0 | ecosystem: Environmental > Aquatic > Freshwater > Lake > Sediment | place: USA: Wyoming | collected... | reverse complement strand
AACGCAACCTCGGATCGGCGTTGCGAGCTTGCACCGCCCGGCGAAGATCGAGGGAACTGCTCCTGAGGGTCATCACTCACAATCTCATGATTCTGACAGCCGCATGAGGATCGAGACAGAGCAGGACGCACCCTATTTTCCGAGTTCTGGAGGCGCTAAATGGATTAACAGATGCGGATCGCTTACCGCCCGGGGAGGATACGGGGTAACAGGGACGGGGGAATGAAAGGCATCCGGTGCTTTCTTGCCTGACCGATTCGCGGAGTGGCGGGCCACGGCACGGCGGGGGCGGGTCAGTTCAGATCGCAGCGTCCGTGCGGCTGGCTGGCTTGTCCGTCGCACTCGGCAAGGTAGCTGATGGCACAGTCTGCGACCGCCTGCAGCCAGGCGGTGTCCAGGGCCGCCGCGAAGTCCGCCAGGTCTCTCATTCGCTCGTCTGCGATCAGCAGCTCATCGTCCCAGGGGACCGCCGGCTCGCGGCGCGACACGACATCCGGCCCGACCACGTCCATCATGACATCCACGAGGATTCCAAGCTGCCCCAGGTGGTCCAGCTCGCCCACCAGCACGCACGTGGCGGCCAGGGCATACATCCCGATCTCCTGGGCCTGTCTCCGGCTGTTGGTAAAGCTGGCACAACGAACCAGCGCGTACGGACCGTACAACTCGATGATCCACTCGAACAGCCAGAGAATGGCCCCGTTGGCGTCGTCCGGCACACGCCTCATATGCCGCCCTTTCGCCCCCCGGTTTGCTTCGTACCCTTCGGCGGCGGCACCACGAAAAAGAGCACCGCCGCAATCACGCTCGGTCCAGGCCGGTCAGGGCCCATCGAGAACGTGAAAGGTCAGCGATGCTCTCTGCAGACGTACTCCGCGCAAGAACCCGAGCTTCGTGTCGGATGACGATCAAGGATGCCTTCTTCAGAGGACACAAAGCACCGGTGCTCTTTGCGTAGAAACAAAGAGCACCGAGTCTTCCAAACGCTTCTCGATTAAAACCTGACCGTTTGGACCGAAGCGTCTGAAATCTCAGTGTTTCAGATTTCTACTGCGGCTGATTTCTCCCAGCCGCACCACGATTCTACCCCCAACCCGCCCGTCAAGGCAACATCAAATCCAACAACACGGAAAAAGTACCGCGTACCTTCAATTCCCCTCCGTGGGGAATGTGCAGGCTTGCCCCCCTATCCCCTCGTTCCTCCGCCTAATCCAGTTCCTCGGGCGAAGACTCTGGTTCCTCTGGGGATATCGCCCGTTTGCTCTCCTCGCGCCCCAGCACAAACCAACGTTCAAGTACCTCTATGAGTTGCTGTCGGACACGTTCATCCCCGGTACGACTCTCGGCCAGTTCGGTAAACCGGGCGATGGCTTTATCGATGCGCACGTTGATGCGATCCAGCAATTTCAAGCATGGTCCCAGATCAGCAGGCACTTGCACTTTGCCGCTTACACCCAGATTGGCTATGCGTACAATCAACTCGGCTTGCCCATGAGACGAGCAATCAACATGCGATCTGCGTGCCTTTCCGAAATAGACCGTGTCCGGGTCGAACATAGGCGATGGCGACAACACTGCCGGACGCTCCTCCGGGATGATGACCACTGAGCCGCATTCCGGACGCTTGCTGATCCATTCGGCCAGGGGTGTGGCATCTTCAAGCTCAGCGGCGTCCCAAATATCGGCCGCCAGATCAGGAACACTGAAACGCTGATTATTTGATTTCGCACGCTGTTGCATCTTCTCGATTTCCACTACGCGAATCTCGCGGAAGTGGCGCGCTGTGGCCTCGTACAACCGCCCCACCAGATCGGCCCGCTCCTGCGGATCACTGACGCCCAGCATCTCGAAGACAACATCGTCCAGGTCTTGACGATCGCGCTGGTGTAGCTCATTGGACAGCACCAACGGCCCGGCGGCGAGTCTCCGCGCGCGGTCAGGGGTATGACAGTCCATCAATTGCTCTTCAACAAGACGACCTACCTCACGCTGACTCATGCGCTCCAAAGCATCAACAAGGCGTCTGACTACACCTGCAGGAATGCCACGAGGATCGGGGACCTCCAGCAGGTTTACATCCACCACTTCGGTCTTGAGGTTGCCCTCCGTCCCCGCGAAACGTCCGTAGAATGTCTTGAACAAGCCCACGAGCGTGGAATTCAGAATGGCCACAAGCGATTCTGCCTCCCGCGCGGACAGACTGCCGGGAGCTATATCAAATAAGTTGTGATTGCAGATCAGACGTTCCGGATTGGCCGCAATGATATGGCGGTACTGTTGAGCCATCGGCCAGAATGCAATGCCCGGGCGCACGAGGCCTGTAAGGTCATACCAAGGATCGCGCGCGGCACAGGTCGAACGCTTGGGCACAGGCACATGCTTCGATTTCGTGGATGCGAAGGTTGCGGTCATTCCATAACGAAGATAACGCCAGACCCATGGCGATTTTGATTTCAGCTTGTCCATCGGCTCGTCAACCAGTAGGACGACGCGATCCACATCGGCCGCCCGAGCCACGGGGCGGTCCACTTTCATCAGGCTATGGACCTCAGGGGCGAGGTATTTGGCTTCGATAGGATGAACGTTCCCATCACCGGCTTCGATGATCTTGAGCCTGCCCGACTCAACCTCCTTTCGGGGCGCGCCGCCCGCATGTTGGCGGAAGGCACGGTCGCCCTCGTGTGCCGCGAGCACGTCGGCCGTGATGTCCCTGGGCATAAAGAAGGCATCGCAGCCGCTTGTTATGCCCCTGCGGATTGTAGCCACTTCACCAAGGGCAACGAACCGGCTGCCGAAACGGCGCATGATCTCGAAGTAGATGTCCGGAGCGCGCACATATCGTCCCCACTTGCCTGCGTGATAATCGCCGTTCTCTTTGGGAGCCGTTGCCGTCTGGCTGATGGAGGGCACATCCTCCCGGGCCTCCGGCTCACGTCCGTTCTCGTATTCGTCTGCGAGCGACTCCAATTCCACAGCGCCCAAGATCAGGCCGGCCCGAACACCGTCGTTCCACAGGTCGCGTTGAGTCTTAATGATGATGCGCAGGTCTTGATCCTGATAATCGACGTCTACTCCCAGAATTCGATATCGCAGCGCCTCAACGGAGGCTTGCCGGGCGTCCTCGTTCTGGCCGGGTGGAATTCCGATAATATCAGCCAACTTGCGCGAGAAGCGCACGAACCGGACGCGGTTCTCCATGCGGGCCGTCTCGTCGTCGCACCGTTGGAGGATGGTCGCGCAGGTTTTGACGCGAGCATCCTCAAACCATGGCTCAGTTCCGCTCTCCATAATCGCCAGAATCTTGAAGTGCCGCAACAGCCAGCCTTGCAGAAGGAATCCATAATCAGAGTCCAGCCATGTTGCGTCAGTCAAAAAACCGAACAGACCCGCCGGTTTCAGAAGATGCGCGGCCATGGGCCAGAAGTAGCAATGCAAATTGCTTCGGCCCGTCAACTGCAAATCAGGCCACGACTCAGTCACGATAGACCCGTAACGCGTCTTGTCTTTCTTCTCCATCTCCAGTTGCGACACGTATGGCGGGTTACCTACCACCGCATCCAACTCGGGTAGAAATACTGGCGTGTGGTCGGAAGACTCGCTCGGCACAGGAATCTCACAGAACGGTTTCTCGGACTTGACATCGAAGAAGTTGCACCTCGCGATGCGCGGGTAATTGGCCTCATTGTTGATTTCCCGAGCGGCAAGATTTAGCGTTGCCAGATGTGCCGGGTAGAGGGCGATATCGCAGCCGAACAATTCACCAATCAGGTCCAGGTGAGCACGCGATGGATCCAGGTGATGCTTACGGTAGTAGGCGCGGACAAGGAAACTGCCCGATCCGCAAGCCGGATCAAGGATCGTATCGGAAGCGCTCCGGACACAGAAAACGTTAATGAGATCTACCACGTCATCACCCGTGAAGTGCTGTCCGAAACGGTGGCGTTCGTCCGGGCCGATCAGCTTCTGGAAGATCCGCCCGACCACATCGGACGGGACCTCGCGAAAGTCCACGGACTCGATGTTGCGCAGCACCCCACGCCAAGCATCCAAGGCATTGGGCGGATGAAAGATCAGGCCGGTTGCCCAATCCTTTACCTCGGGCATCAATAGCGGCTCATAGTCGCCGCTGCGATCGACGGCCCGCTGGAACAAGCGGTTGAAGGCGGCCAAAGCCTCATCGGGCTTCTTGATTGAACGCCGCAATTCGAGGCGCGGCAGGTCAGTGAACCTGGCACGCAAGGCTTTGTAGAAGATGAGCCGGTTGGCCCATACATAGGCCAGAGTCTTCGCCATGTTGTCCACGGCCCTGACCCATTCCTCATGCGGCGTGCGGACGAAGGTCCAGTCCTGGTCCGCCATCCATCGCTGAACGCGCAGGTCAAACGGCTTGTTCTTCCCCGACTGTTCCAGGACGTACGCGCCGGTCAGTTGCACCGGCCAGTTGAGATGGCCTTCCAGAGAGTGAATGAAGATGTCATCCGGGGGCAGCCACTGGCGCCGACGGCCGGAAAGGAAATCAGCCAAGTCGTGCAACAGGTTGGGCAGGAAATGGGCCTTGATGAAGTTGAGGTTCTCTTCGCGGGCGACATCTTCCGGACCAGTCAGATTCCGTGCCAGTCGCCACGGTCGAACTCGCCGGTCAATCAAGGGCCGATCCCAGAGGCTGCGGTCAAACAGGACAAACTCATTGACATTCCAAGTGAAAAAGAATTGAACACCCGCATTGTCGGCCTTGGCAAAGGCGTCCTGCATGAGTTTGTCCGCGAACGCAGACCGTCCCTCATAGGTTCCTGGCAGTTTCACTTCTCCGCACAGGATCACCTTGCCGGCAGAGTCAAAAAAACGCAGGTCTTTGCGCTTGCGCCGCCCCGTGCCCGTCCCGAAGCCCTCCAGACGTGCCTCGTGCAGAGGAGAATAGGCGTCCGGATTCTGGCTTATCAGAGCGTTGGCTGTGGAGGCCATTTGCCCGCAGAAGTCAATTTCATGGATGGCAGGTTTCCGTGAAGCCACTACAGTGCCTTTCCGTGACACATACCGACCAGGTTCCTGAGCGTTCGAAAGGCTTTATGATAGTATCGGCAAAGGCGGACGGCAAGACACAAGGGGTTGGTGAATCCCACTAAAACCCTCTTGCAGTCTCATGCAATGCCTTATCGACTGTCTCCAGACAAGTCTGTGCTCGAATCATTGCCCTTCGGATAGTCGAAATCGCCAGGAGCGATTTCTTGCACCTGGTAGGTCCAACGATTTTTGTCCTTCACTCGACAGGTTTGGTCAATTGTTTCATTGGCGTGGATAAGGGAGTCGGATGCAAAGAACCACCCATATTTCCAGAAGGCCTTCTTGCCGTAAGGCCGATACCAAACACGAAACCATTTGACTGACATCGTATCACCTTATATCCAGGCCCATGAGCCACGCGTTGGCGTCAACCAGATCAGGGAAGAACTGCGCCCTGGCCAAAGCATCCTCCATGAGCTTCTCAGCAAAGGCCGAGCGTCCCTCAAGTGTTCCGGGTAACTTCACCTCGCCGCAGAGGACCAGCTTGGCGTAGCAGTCATAGAAACGCAGGTCTTTGCGTGAAGCCACTGCTATAACGTCCTTCCCTGACACCTCTTCAGATGCTCTATTACTCTCCCACTCGGTTCCATCACGCAATAATCCGAGCTATGAACAGGCCCCATAATAGTATCGGCAGGGGCAATAGGCAAGATGCAAGGAATTGAGATTTTCTCCGCGTACCTCTGGGCCTAAAAAATATCCTCTTTGGCTTCATTAGTCCTTGTGACATAAGGAGTTAAACGCGGGTGGCGGGGACATTTTTCGGTTGACAGATTTTCGGTGTTCGTTTACTATATATCCAATATTGGATAAAGCGATATGTCGGCCGCCGGCTTGCGGCCGGGGGCTGATGACAAGCGGAACGTTAACTGGACGAGAGTCACACATGTGGCACACCATTCCAGTATTCCATCATTCCATTCACGAGCCCCGCTCGCCGGGGAACGGGTGCGGGGCCGCGGGGCGTTGTCTTGGCTCGTGGGCGTCGGTCGGGTGGGGGGATAGAGGGAGGCCGGGGACATGATTGTGCAAAACAAACCCAATTTCCAGGGGCCGCAAATGAACGCTAAGCGCGGTTCCGAAAAAGGGTTAGGAGAGAAAAGGGCGGCATGTGCCTGCGGAAAAACAAAGCCAATTTGCCGGGCCGAGATTGCTTCGTCGGCCCGTTCGACTTCGCTCAGGGCAGGCTCTTTGGCCTTCTCGAAATGGGGTCGCACACGGCGAAAACCGGCGGGCGGGGGGCTACCGGGCGGGCTTGGCGCCTACGTACTGCGTGCGTGCGTCGGCGATGAGGTTGATCATCTGGTCCGCCTGCCGTCGGATGGCGGGGTCCGTGCTGATGACGCGCGAGCTCCACTTGGCGTATTCGTGGTTCAACTGCCGGCGGGCCTCCTCCATGCTCATCTCGTCGGTGACGCCCAGGATCATCTCCGCATCCTTCGTCTGGTGCATCTCCACCGGGAGCGTCTTCTCGACCATGACGCGGAGGCGGCTGCGGTCGATCCCGAGCCAATCCGACAAGTCTTTGAGAAGCTCCAATTCGGCGATCGTCACCTGCCCCTTGGCGGCGGCCACGCGCAGGCACAGATCGAGGATTTCCAGTCGGCCGACCAGCGGGGCGATCTCGACGATCTCGCGGCAGATCTCCTGCACGTTGAGGTGCCCGCCCCGGCGGAAGAACGCGGCGGTCTTCTGCAACGCTCGCTCCAGCTCCAGCTTGGCGCCTTCCGAGGCACTGGCGGATCCGAAGTTGGTCGTCACCCAGGCGTAAATCACGTTGACCTCCGGGTCGAGCAACTGGCCATTGGCCGCGCCGACGCTGAAGGCCAGCCCGACCGCCAAGGTCTTTGCCCGCTGGATGTTGTCTTCCACGTCCAGGTACCCGACTTCGAGGTTCTCGTAGTCCGCAATGCAGCCAGCGCAGGCGAGCAGGTCGCCGGTCGTCTTCGAGACAATCGAGACGCTGCAGTGCAGCTTTCGATGGCCGCCGCGCGGGAGCACGAACCACTCCGGGGAGAGCTGCGCCACGGTCATCCAATCCTCCAACACCATCGTGCTATGGCAGAGCCTCCCCATCTCGTTCTGGAAGACGAAGTAGGAGGACGTGTTGAGAGGTCCCTGCTTGGGACGGTTCAGAACGGACAAAGGCTCGCTGGTGCTATCCGTCACGTCACCCAGCGAGATTCTCAGTCCGACCTCATATCCTTCATCGGGTGCACGAATGGTCCCGCAGATATCGACGATCAGGACGGACCGCCAGGATTCGCCCTGCGCTTCGCGGCCGATCCGCGCCCGGCAGTTGAGCACGCTCAGATCCACCGGCTGGCAAAAATCGGCAGGAATCGCGCTATTGGACCGACCCGTGCTGAGCTGCTGCAGGCATTCCTGCCACTTGCCTCGGCCGAAGGGGAGGACGTGGCGAACGTACTCAAGAACGCGCGCCCAGACACTCTTGCGTTGCGCTTTCAAACTTGTCGGCTTCGTATCCATACACCTTTGTCAGACCGGTCCGCGGACCCCGCGGCCCGATGGCAGTCGCCGGCAGCGACCGCGCTGTCGTTATGGGACTTACTGTACCTTAAACGGCTCCAGCTCGGCGACCTTCGGGGCGACGTTGCCCTGCTCATCCAGCGAGAAATCGAGCTCCAGCAGTCGGCCGGACTCGACGTCCTGAAACTTGCAGTGCATGCGCTGGTTGAGATCGTAGCTGTAGGTCACCGTGATCGGCCGCTCGGCCGGCCGGTCCGGCGGCAGGTCCAGGCTGTGGGTGGCAATCCGGTTCACATACGCCGGATCGGCGTCTTCGCCCTGCGTAATCGTCACTTCAACGCGCTTCTGACCTTCCGACACCGTATAGAACGTCTGGGATGTTTCGCAGGGCAGAGGCGTGTTCTTCTTCAGGATGATGCGGTTCTGCACCACGCGGCGGCCCGTCTCTTTGTCGACCGGCGCGCAGATGGTGCCGTAGCTGTGATTGCACACATCCGTCAGACTGATGTCCTTCAGCCCGGCATAGATGCCGGCCGGCACCTGATCGGGATGCTGCCGCATCTCGGTCAGACCCGCATGCAACGCGGCGCCCAGCGCCACGCACTCGTCCACGTTGATCGAACACTCCGGCGGGAAGCCGAAGATCTGCTCGAGGTGCGTGCGCACGAGCGGCACGCGCGTGCTGCCGCCGACCAGCAGGACGGTATCCACGTCCGAGGGCTTCAGACCGGCTTCCTCGAGGACGACCTCCACCAGCATGTCGGCACGCCCGACGAGCGAAGTGATCGACTGTTCGAACATCTCCCGCGAGACCTCCACGCGCATGCTGCCGCTGGGCCCGTAGAGAATCGTCTTGGCCGCCGGCCGGCGCGAGAGCGTTTTCTTGATGTCTTCCGCCTCATCCTCGTACTTGGCTTTGTCCTCTTCCGAACCGATCAGGTCGGTGTTGAACTTGTCGCGATACAGCTTCTGCAGGATCTCCAGCACCTGCCGGTCGAAATCCATGCCGCCGAGGGCATGGTCGCCCTGCGAGCAGAGGATCTCCATTTCCAGGCCTTTGACGTCCATGAGCGTGACGTCGAAGGTGCCACCGCCGAGGTCGTAGACCATGACTCGCCCGGAGACGTCCCGGCTGGTCGCATAGCACAGGGCCGCCGCCACGGGCTCGTTCACGATGCCGATCACGTTGAAGCCGACCGCTGTGCCGGCATCCATCGTGGCCTTGCGGCGAATCTCATCGAAGTGGGCGGGCACGGAGATGACCGCGTCGCGGATCTCTCCGACCTGGGCGGCCGCGTCCTGCCGGAGCTTCTTCAGGACCAGGGCGGACAGTTCCACCGGACCCCAGTCCTTGCCGTCGATGTGCACCTTGTAGTCGGTGTCTCCCATGTGCCGCTTGACCCAGCGCACGGAGCGCGAGGGGTTGAGATGACGCGAGTTCAGCGCCTCGATCCCGACGCGAATGACGCCGGAATTGTCCTCATCAAAGAAGATGGCCGACGGCGTGAGGCGGTCGCCATCCGCATTGGGGACGATTTCGGGCTTGCCGATCGCGTTGAGCATCGCCAAAGACGAGAAGGTCGTCCCGAGATCTATGCCAACAATGTTGCCCATGGTTCTCTCCTACGTGAAATCATGCCCTGCAAAGCACCTGTCCTGCGCGATTATGGCTCGATGCCGCTCAGCCGAACAGTTTGACTTGGGCGGCTCTCACAATCTTGTAGTTATCATCATCTATCATATATCGATAACCCGGCCGGATGACTTTTGCGATCTTGCCTGTCTGGTCCGGATTCTGGGTCGGCTCTCTTTCCTTCATCGTTTCGGCCAGTTTCTCCTGACCCCGATAATCACTGTCGATTTCCGGCCGGAATTGCTCAATCCCGCTGGATTCCAGGGCAAAGAGCAGCTCATCCCGGATCTCCTCGAGGTGTTGAACGGCGTCGTCCTCGTCGGATAACCGGGCCACCCGACCTTCCAGGTTATCGAGGCACCGAATCACCTTCAGGCCAAACGCCCGCATGATGCCCCAGTCATAACCGTCCTGGAGCTTCTCGACCCGGTCCTGCTGGGAGGCGGCGTAATCGCGGATCGCCGAGACCTGCTGCGCCAGCTCCTTCAGCGTGTTCGTCAGAGGCTCCGAGCGCTCCCGCGTCGTCTGCTGCACGTCCTGCGCGACCTGCTTGAACTCGGCAATCTGTTTCTGCAGGTCTTCCGCCTGCTCCTTCAACGTGTTCTCCGCGACGGAGGTTTTCTCCTCCGGAAGCACCACGGGCGCGGTCGGCTCGTCGATCACCTGGCGGGTCTGCGCTGAAGCCTGAGGAACGGCGTCGAACGAAACCTGTGTAGCCCATTGGGCGTCAGCGGACCACTCCTTTTCGCCCGATTGCTCGTCGGTAATCAGCACCGCCACGGCGCTTTCCGCTGCCCCGGGCTGTGCCGCAAAGGACGGACGACCTCCGGTCGTCTGCCGACCGAAGGCACTGGTCAGGAGTTCATCGACGGCGGCTGGCTCTTGCGGCACGGAGGGAGAGGAACGCGATTCGCCGGGCACCTCCGAGAGAGCCAGGACTCTCCTTCTCTGTTTGGGCCGCTCCCGTGGCGGCGGCTCTGGATTCTGGTTCTCGACCGGCGCGGGGGCATCATGCTCGATATCCGTCAGTTCCGGGATTTTCGGTTCGGGTTCATCGGACTCGCGCGACGAACGGCGTCTCAAAGACCGGAAGGCTCGGATGGCGAGCCATGGCACTCCGATGGCGGTACACAGGCCGAAAAGGGTGCCGCCGATCGCGAGGCACACGACCGCGATTATCTGCACGATCTCCGTCTGCTCCTTGCTCTTCTTATACCGTTCGACCTCGCCCTCCCAGCCGCGGCCGTAAAGGAAGTCCGCGATGTCACCGGGGTTCATCTGGCCGGCCGCCAGCTTGTCGCGGTCGGCCCGGAGTCTTGCCTGTTGTTCCTTGGCGAGTTGCTCCGGGGTCTTGCTGTGTCGTTCCTTATCGATCTCCAGGACGAGCTGGTTCTGTTGCTCAGGAGTGAGATTGTGCCAGCGGCCATACTTCTCGAGATACTCCTCGGGTCCTAACGAGTTCTGCACGCCGGCGTTCTGCGTCAGCTCTTGCTCCGCACGCGTCTCATTATAGACTCGCCAATAGGCGTAACCGCCCACCAGCAGCAAGATCAAACCGAGAATCGCACACTTCTGCAACAACATGATTATGTCTGTTCCCAAGTCCTCGTGGAGCGCATTTGCGTATTTCATCGGCTCTCTCCGGGGGGCAATTGAGAAAGTCCTCGATCCCTCGCCGACCCGGAGAGGGGCATTCGGCCACTCGGACAGCCACGCCGTGCAGCTTTGCACGCCACGAATGTGCGGCCCAATAAGGTTTCCCGATGTTTCTGCAACATAAAGCCCATGCAAACCGCCATATAAAATATAGAAAAAACGGATAGGGGACCAAACTGGGGGTGCGGTTGAACCTTCGCATGAGGGTGAGGCTTGTCCGATAACAGGATCCCGAGCTTTGCCAAGCGAGTTGCGACCGATGTGGGGAGGGAGAAATGAGTCCGACGGCCGGACCGCTTCTATTTCCACTTGTTGCAGCCGCGGCGGATTCGCCGGTTGGGAGGTACATCCGGAATTATCACCGCTACGTCCGAGAACCAGGCCGGCGGTTCCGGAAAAGCAGCGGGCAGGCTGCACGTGGAAACTTCTGTCAAATCTTGTTCAAACCCTCTTGCAATGTCGGTCGTAAAACTGTAGGATGATAATTTTGCCGCGTTTCACGCATTCGTCCGCGGCCGCTTGGGCCGGACGACCGTTTTGGGTGATTAGCTCAGCAGGTAGAGCAGCTGACTCTTAATCAGCCGGTCGCAGGTTCGATTCCTGCATCACCCATTCACACGTCCGCGGGAGAGCCAAGCTTTTACAGAAGCGATGTCGGAAACCCTCGTGCGTGAATTTGCAGAGTATCTGCGCCCGCACGCTGAATCTGATCCCCGACCCGTAGTTACTTCTCGACCACAGCCTGAACTGCCACAATCCCATCGTGCATCCGGAAGTGCGATGCAATATGGATCGGGATGGACGCCGTGAAGATTTGTGGGTAAGCTTGTAGCGGACAGAGTCACCTGTATGAGTATGATGGATTGGCTTGGCTCAGACCGGTGCGGATCGAAGCAGCAAACAGCCCGTGCCGGAGACGAGAAGGCAGAGAAATGAAGAGTGTGACAACCACAACCCCGGAACGCTTAACCAACAGGAGACCAGGCATGTGTGAAGAAGGAGTCCCTCTGAACCGCAGACGGTTTCTGAAGACCGCCGTCCAGGCCGGCGCTTTCCTTGTGGCGCCGTACGTGATTCCCGATAGGGTTTTGGGCAAGAACGGCGGCGTAGCCCCGAGCGAACGAATCGTGCTGGGCGGCATCGGCATCGGGAGTCGGGGCGGGTACGACCTGGGCTGTTTCCTGCACGAGCCGGACGTGCAGTTCGTGGCCGTCTGCGACGTGAAGGCTAACCGCCGCAAGGCCGTTAAGGAAATGGTGGATGCCAAGTACGGCAACCGGGACTGTGCCACGTACATCGATATGCGCGAGCTGCTCGCCCGCAGCGACCTCGACGCCGTGTTGATCGCGACGGGTCCGAACTGGCACGCGACTGCCTCGATCCTGGCGGCCAAGGCCGGCAAGGACGTGTACTGCGAAAAGCCCTGCACGAAAAATATCGCGCAAAGCCTGGCGTTGGCCGAGACGTTCCACCGGACCGGGCGCGTGTTCCAGGCTGGCACGCAGCGCCGCAGCCTGCCTAATTTCGCGTACGCGGTCGAGCTGGCCCGCAGCGGCAAGCTGGGCAAGCTCCAGACGCTTCACGCTCATCCGGGTGGGTTGGATCCCGCCATGAGCGGCTGGGCCCCGGCGGAGCCTGAGCCGTCCAAGGAGGAGGTGGACTGGGACCTGTACCTCGGGCCCGCCGCGTGGCGGCCTTTCAATCGCCGTCTCCTCGACGGTTTCAACTTCGAGAAGGGCGGGGGAATGGTGGGCGGCGGATGCCTGGAATGGGGTTCCCATTGCGTGGACTTGTGCCAGTGGGCCAACGACGCTGACGGGACGGCCCCGGTGGAGTACGAGCCGCGGGACGGCCAGTTGCACGCCCGCTATGCCAACGGCGTCAAGCTGGTCATGCGCAACGATGGATGGCTCCCACTGGGCTCGTGCCCGGTGCGGTTTGAAGGTGACACGGGCTGGGTGGAGACGGGCGACGACGCCGAGTTCGGGGCGAGCTCGCCGACGTTGCTGGCCGGAAAAGGAGTCAGGATCCCGGGTTACCCGGCGGACTTCCATATCCGCAACTTTCTCGACTGCGTGAAGACGCGGGCCCAGACGCGGGCCAACGCCGATGTGGCCTGTTACTCGCATATCGCCTGCCATGCGGCTAATATCGCGCTGTTCCTCGGCCGCAAGGTCAACTACGATCCCCGGAAGAGCGAATTCATCGGCGATGAGGAAGCCAACCGGCTGCGCTCCGAGGCGCTGCGCGAACCGTGGCGGCTGTAGGAGCCGGTATTCTCCAAAGGGTCCATCTGATTACGAGGATGATTATGATATCTCAGAATCGATATTTCGCATGGTGTGTTGGTTTCATTGCGGTGGCGGTTTGTGCGATGGCCCAAGTAGGTCGTGCGTCCTCGCACGACATTTCTTGGCGAGCGGGGACGCTCGCCCTACAGGTCGCCGCCGCTGATAACCAGAACCCCAAGGACAGAGAACTCAAGCTGATCCGCGTGCTCCAGTCGGACGCACCGCCGCAGGACAAAGCGATGGCGTGCAAGCGATTGGCCATCTACGGCACGCAGGAGGCGGTCCCGGTAGTGGCGCCGCTGTTGTCGGACGAGCGGTTGGCGTCGTGGGCGCGAATTGCCCTGGAGGCGATTCCCGGTCCGGCCGCGGATGAGGCTCTGCGCGAAGCGCTGGGCAAGGTGCAGGGCAAGCTGCTGATCGGAGTGATCAATTCGATCGGCTATCGGCGTGACACACGGGCGGTCGACGGGCTCGTGGCAAGACTTAAGGATGCCGATGCGGATGTCGCGTCGGCGGCGGCCGTGGCCCTGGGCCGCATTGGCAGCGATCCGGCCACCAGGGCTCTGGAGCAATCACTGGCCGGCGCGCCGGCTGGTGCTCGTGCGGCGGTTGCGGAGGGCTGCATCCTGTGCGCGGAGAGGCTCCTGACCGAAGGAAAACCCGCCGAAGCCGTGAAGCTGTATGACGTGGTCCGCCAGGCGGATGTGCCCAAGCAGAAGATTCTCGAAGCAACCCGCGGGGCGATTCTGGCCCGTCAGTCCGCCGGCGTGCCGCTGCTGGTCGAGCAGTTGAGGTCGGCGGACAAAGCGCGGTTTGGTATCGGCTTACGCACGGCCCGCGAGCTTGCCGGCCGTCAAGTGACCGGGGCACTGGTGGTCGAATTGGACCGGCTGAGTACGGATCGGCAGCCCTTACTGCTCCTGGCACTGGCGGATCGCAGCGACGCGGCCGTGTTGCCGGCGATTCTCAAAGCGGCCAAGAGCGGCCCGTCGAAGCTGCGGCTCACGGCCGTCAGCGTGTTGACACGCCTGGGCAATGTCTCCTGTGTGCCGGTGCTGCTGGAGGCCGCGGCCGAGGGCGATGCGGAGCTCGCGCAAACGGCGGAGACGACGCTGGCGAGGCTGCCCGGCAAGGACGTGGATGCGGACCTTCTCGCCCGCCTGCCGCAGGCGACGGGAAAGACGCGTCAGGTCCTCATTGAGCTGGCGGGGCAGCGGCAAATTGACGGGGCGCTTCCCGCTGTCGTGCAGAGTATCGAAGATGTGGATGCGGGGATTCGCGGCGCCGCTGTGCAGACCATCGGCACGATCGGCGGGGACAAGCAAGTGGCCGGCCTTGTGGGTCTTCTCCAGAAGACCCCAAGTTCCAAAGAACGTGCGGATATCGAGAAGGCGCTTCAGGCCATCAGCGGCCGCTCGGGGGCGAGCTGTGTGCCGCACCTGCTGCCGCTTATGCAGAGCAACGATAGCGCTTTGCGCACGATCGGGCTGCATGCGCTGGCCGTCGCCGGCGGGCCCGATGCTCTGGCTGCCGTGAAAGCCGCCATCGACGATCAGGACCAGACTCTTCAGGACGAAGCAGTGCGCACGTTATCGACCTGGCCGAACAATTGGCCCGGAGATGCCGGCGCGGCGGAAGCACTTCTGACGCTGGCCAAATCCGGCAAGAAGACGTCGCATCAGGTGCTGGGAATGCGCGGCTATCTGCAATATGTCCGGGGCGACACGAAGCTCAACGACGACGAGAAAGTGGCCAAAGTCAACGGTCTGCTGCCGCTGATCACGCGGGCCGAGGAGAAGCGGCTGGCCGTCGCGGTCCTCGGCACCGTCCCGGCCGCCGGATCGCTGGAACTGTTGATGACACTCGCCGCGGACCCGGCCATTGCCGAGGAAGCATGCTCCGCGATGGTCAGCCTTGCCGGCAGGGACATACAAGGCGCTTCCAAGGAGCAGCGTCAAAAAGCGCTCCAGACGGTGGCCGAGAAATCGAAAAACGACGCGACGAAGAGGAAAGCCCGAGAGGCCCTGAGGAAAATCCAATAGAGAGCTATCGGGCGGTCCTTCGACGTCGCGATCTCAGCAATCTGCCCAAAGACTGAATTCGCTAAGAGCCTCTAACCCAATGGGTGTTACACGGCGTGCATTCGTCTCCCTTGCGAAGGCGGACCCGGCCGCCAGGACTCTGTCATTCCTGCGGAGGCAGGAATCCAGACACCCCACGCATGGGGATTGCTCCTCAGGCATGAGCACGTTCGCGATTCGGGTGTCGGCTGGACCCCTGCCTCCGCAGGGGTGGCAGGCGTGCGCCGGTGGAGGCCACCGCAGCGGCCTCTGGCTGTGCGGGCGTTCTGCTCATTAAAGGCTCTAAGCCTCTGACGGCGTTTATTCCTGCGGCAGCAACTCGTAATGCCGCGTGCGAGGCTGCGCCATGAGGTGCTGCTGTGCGACCAGGTCGGCTTCGAGGTTGTCCAAGGCCTCGATGGCCTGCGGTAAGTGCGGCAGTGATTGCTGGGCCAAGGCCACTTGGAGTTCCCGCCAGCGCGTGGCGTGGACATTGTTGTGTTTCAGGGTCAGGTCATGCACCGCTTGAGCCTGCTTGACCATGGGGGTGGACAACTCGGCCAGATTCAATCCCTCCTCGATTTGCTGCCGGGAGAATGTCCCCACTTCCTCACCGTCGATTTTGAGCAGATAGCGCTGGCCCTTTAAGCCGGTCACTTTCAGAAGCTGCCAATCCAGGGCTTGGAGGAAATCGGAGCTCTCGATCGCCAGCTTGAAAACGGGATCTTTCAGGTCGAGCGGCATGGGCAGCGCCTTATCATTTTCTATCCACGTCAGACCGCCGGCTTCTTTGACGTGCGAGACGGCGGTGTTTTCCGTTCGCACGGCCTGGGCTTTAGCCGCATCGATTTCCACCGCCGCGACCAAGGCCGGAGCGTTCCACGCCTTCAGCAAGGCCTCCGCCATCAGCAAGTGCCCGCTCGGGCCGGGGTGGACACGGTCGGCGATGATCTTCTTGGCCGTCTCCGCATCCGTGGCTTCGGCTTTCTCCAGAGCCGCGACGACCGATGCGTTCAGATCCGCCACGTCGAGCTTTTCCTTTTGGGTGAGCTCTTTGACAAACTGCCCGTAGCGCACCAGCACGGCGTTGTAGCCGCCTTCGAAGCCCGCGGGTCGCGTCACGTCGTCGTAGGGCGATGGCTGAATCAGAGTCAGACGCACTCCCGGCAGCGTGCTTTTGACACTGTCGAGAATGTGCTGGTAGCCGGTGGAGTAAGTTTTGAAAATCTCGGGATCGAAGGTGCGGTAGCTGCCGTCATTCATGCCGAGCATGATGGTCATGACGGTGGGCTTATAAGCGAACACGTCGCGGGTCAGACGCAGGTCGATGGGGCCGGCCCAGCCGCCGGTGACGCGGTCACCGCCCACGCCGGAATGAACGAAGCTGACATTGAGCTTGGGGAACCGCGTCACCACATAGGTTTCCGCATAGGTGGTGTACAGCCGCTGCTCCGTAATGCTGTCTCCGTAAAAGACGACCCGGTCGCCGTCTTTCAAATAGAAATCATGCTGTGCCCAGGCGACACCCGCGACCGACAGCCAAACTACCCAAACGGCGAGAATCACGCTCCATCGTTTCATGATGACCTCCGAACATGTTGGATGATCAACCAAAGCGTCAGCATACGTCACGGACAATACGCCAAAGCGGGACCCAAGTCAAGGACCAGGGGCCATCCTGCCGGTCAATTGTCGTACGGCCGGTGCGCCGGATTCCGCGCGAAAACTGTTGCGTTGCGGTCAATTCGAGGTAGGATTCCTGGGAAAGGATCGACAGGGACATGGGCTTGAGATGCGGTACCGGCAAACGCACATCCCGATGAAATACTCTCCAGAGGCAAGAGGGGACTATATGAATACGAACTCGGTCAGATGGGAGGCTGTGATCATGCGCACGTTCAGACGAAACCTGCCGGCGAGCATGCTTTTCGCGATTCTCCTGGTTTCCCTGCCGGTACCGGCTTGGGCAAAGGTCAGGGTCTGGGAGGGGACCCTGACGATTCCCACTTACGGCTGGTCGGACGATGTGAACCCGAAGTTCTGGGCGCTGGAGGACCAGATCAAGCTCTCGACGACGGTCAAAGGCGCGATTGTCTATCCCTACGCGATGCAGGACCACCTGTCCCGGAAGAAGGAGGACCGCACGTACAAGGCCCTGTTCCTGGAGAATGAGTACCTGAAGGTCACGTGCCTGCCGGAATTGGGCGGACGGCTGCACTCGGTCCTGGACAAGACCACGGGCCAGGAGACGTTTCACTGCAATCGAGTGATCAAGCCGAGCATGATCGCCATGCGGGGAGCTTTCATTAGCGGCGGCGTCGAATGGAACGCCGGACCCCAGGTACACACGGTGACGATTGTCTCGCCGGTGGACGCGCTGGTCGGGACCAGTCCGGACGGCTCGGCCTGGCTGGAGGTCAGCAACCTCGAAAAGACCCTGCGAACGCGCTGGACGGTCCGCGTGACGCTGCATCCCGGCCGAGCGTATCTCGACGAGCAGATTCGTATCTCTAATCCGGTGGACGCGGTGAACCCGTACTACTTCTGGAACTGCACGGCGTTTCCCTGCCGCAACGGAACGCGGTTCATCTATCCCATGACGCTCGGCACCGACCACAACGGGGTCAAGTTCTTCTCCTGGCCCGTTCACGAGGGCAAGGATCTCTCCTGGCTGAAAAACTACGAGACCTCGTCCTCGATCTTCGCCGTGGATTGCGTTTTCGACTTCTTTGGAGCTTACGACGTGGACGCGGACCGGGGCGTCGTGCAGGTGGCGAATCACTATGAGCTGGGCGGCAAGAAGGCGTGGACCTGGGGGACGTGGGATTTCGGTCTGGTCTGCCAGAAGAATCTGACCGACGACGATGGCCCGTATATCGAGGTTCAGAGCGGGCCGCTGCCGACGCAATCCGATTATGGCATGCTGCTGCCGAGGCAGGAGGTCGCGTGGCGGGAATGGTGGTATCCGGTTCATGGGCTCGGTGACGGCTTCGAGTTCGCCACGAAGGATTTGGCCGTCCAGACGGTTCGCAAGGACGGGGAGCTTCAGTTGCGGCTGCTGGCAACCGGCCGATTCCCCAACGCTTCTTGTACTGTCTCGCGGCAAGGCAGGGAGCTTGTCACAAAACAATTGGACCTGTCGCCCAAGGCCCCTTGCGATTTCAGATTGCGGATTGCAGGTTTCGGATTGAAAGAGGCGCGCGGCGCTAATCCGCAATCCGCAATCGACAATCCGCAATTGCCCGTTGAGGTCATGGTCAGGGCCAGACAGGGGCAAGTTTTGGCGTCTTTCACGACTCCTCTGCCGATCCCCAAAACGTCTCCGCCACGCCGGCCGGACTTCATGGAAAAGCCGGATGCGCAACTGACGCTGGAGGAGAAGTACCTCAAGGCTCAGAAGCTCGACCTTGCCACGAATCGTAAGAAAGCTCGCGAATACTATGAAAAGGTTCTGGCGGATGATCCCGCATACTCGCCGGCGCTGCGGGCTCTGGCCGTGCTTGACACGGAAGCTGCGCTTTACGAGAAGGCGATAGAGCGGCTGCAGAAGACGGTGGAACGGGACCCTGCTGATGGTCCGGCGTGGTACTTTCTGGGCGTGAATTATTTGAAAACGCATGAGGCAAAGGAGGCTCTGCGCTGTGCCCGTCAGGCGACGAGGTGCACGGCGACCGATGCTCTGGCCTTCGATCTTGCCGGTCGGGCTCACGCGGCTTTGCGGGAGTATCCGGCGGCGCTGGAAGCCTTTCAGAAGGCGGTTCGGCTGAATCCGAGGGATGCCCAGGCAGGGGACCACTTCCTGTTAGCCATGTATGCGGCAGGAGATAAGCGGTCCGCGTTCCACTACGCCGAGAAAGCCGTCGCCCAGCATCCGACGGATTTGGCGCCGCGGGCGCTGCTCGCCCTGCAGGGCCAGGCCCGGATGAACAGCTTCGCGCGAGAGGCCGGAAACTTCGTTGGCGAAGATGAGTTCGAGATGCTGGAAACGAGTCTCGTGTTTGCCGAGTTGGGATTGGCAAAGGAGGCAGCGCAGCTCCTTTCCGCTGTCTGCGTCGATGGGGTCCCGGAGAAGCAGCGCAGTCCACTGCCGATGTACTATCTGGCGTGGTTGGCCTCGCGGCAGGAAGACATGGGGACAGCGCGAGCGTGGCTGAAACAGGCCGCCGTGACGTACAGGGATTACGTGTTCCCCTCGCGTCCCGAGGAACTGGAGGTGCTGGCATACGCCCTGCGGGAAAATCCGGACGACGCTTACGCACATCTTCATATCGGGAACCTCTATGCCCATCTCGGGCGTCCCGCGGAAGCCGTGGACCATTGGCAGAAGGTCGGTCAACTGAACCGGTCGCTCAGTGTGGCCCATCGCAACCTGGGACTTTACGCCTGGGCGGTCGAGGACGATCTGGCCAAGGCCGAGCGATTCTATCGAAAAGCCATCGAGGCCCGACCCAAGGACCAGACGCTGTATCGGGACCTCGCGGAGATTCTCATGGCCCACGGGCAGCGGCCGGAGGCCATCCAGCTTCTGGAATCAACGCCGTCCGAGGGGCTGCGGCGTGCCGACATCATCATCATGCTGGCCCAGGCTTACCTCGATGAGCAGCGGTATGACAATGCGATCGGCCTGCTCGAATCGACACCCTATTTTGTCAACTGGGAAGGTCAGAGCATCACGTGGGACATCTTCCACCGAGCGCACATGAAGCGCGGGCAGAACCGCTTTGACGCCCAGGACTATCCCGGTGCGTTGCAGGACTTCCAGGCCGCTCTGACCTACCCGGCGAACATCGGCGTGGGCCGGTCGAACAGGCCCCAGGAAGCCGCGGCGCAATACTGGAAGGGAAAGGCTCTTCAAGCCCTCGGACGTATGGACGAGGCGAAATCGGCATGGCAGGAAGGTGCGGCGGGCGCGGAGGGCCGCGAAGAGCAGATGAAGCATCGCCGGCTTTGCAGCGAAGCCTTACAGGAGACCCGGTAGAGACATGAAATCTCGCGTCCCTGCAAAGGACTCATCCCCCATATGATGACCAGACGTGAGCGGCTGATGGCGACGCTGCGGGGCGAGGCGGTGGATCGCCCGGCCGTCAATTTGTACGAGATCGGCGGATTCGACGTCGATCCATCCGATCCGGATGAGTTCAACGTCTACAGCGACCCTTCCTGGCAGCCGCTGCTGGAGCTTGCGGAGACGCGAACCGACCTGATCCGGATGCGAAGCCCCGTGCGGGCCCGTTCCTGGGACCCGCAGTCGGCCTGGTCCGGGCAACAGGCCCACAGAGGCGCAGAATCCTGCGGCTCTGCGAACGATCTCGTGCAGGTGCATCGGTATCTCGAAGACCAGTGGCATTGTACGCGCGTCACGGTTCGAATTGGCGGCCGGATATTGTCCTCGACGACCCGCCGCAACCCCACGGTGGATACGATCTGGACCACGGAGCATCTGCTCAAGAGCACAGACGACCTCCAGGCTTATCTGCAACTGCCCGATGAGTTCTTCGTGGAAGAAATCAATGTGGCCCGACTCCTCGAAGAGGACGCCCGGACCGGTGACCGCGGCATCGTCATGGTCGATACCGAAGACCCCATCTGTGCGGCGGCTTCCCTTTTCCGCATGGAGGACTTTCTCACCATCGCACTGACGGAGCGGAGACTGTTTCACCGTCTGCTGGAGAAGCTGTCTCGGCCTTTATACGCGCGGACCGAGCGTGTGGCCGCGGGCTTTCCGGGCCACCTCTGGCGCATCTACGGCGCCGAGTACGCGGCCGAGCCTTTTCTGCCCCCGCGTTTGTTCCAGGAGTACGTGGTACGTTATACCGAGCCGATGGTAAAAGCCATCCGCAAGTACGGAGGCTTTGCGCGCATCCATTGCCACGGCCGGATCAGTGCCATCTTGGATTCCATCGTTGCTATGGGCACCGATGCCATAGACCCGATTGAACCGCCTCCGCAGGGCGACGTCACACTGGAGTACGTGCGCCGGAATTGTGGCGATAGACTGGTCCTCTTCGGCAACATCGAGGTCTCCGACATTGAGACGATGGAGCCGGAGCAATTCAAAGCAGTTGTCGAGAAAGCCCTCGCCGACGGAACGCGGGGGCAGGGCAGGGGCTTCGTGCTGATGCCCTCGTCCGCTCCGAACGGCAGGCAGATTACGCCACGAGCAATGCAGAACTACGAGACGATGGTGCAACTTGCCGAATGGTTCGTCTCCTGAGAGACATTGGGTGCCATCTGTTGGATCAAACATGTCTACGCAAGCGTAGACATGGCACCCATTATATGGCCTCGTGACATCCGACGCTCATCGTGGCATTGCGTCGAATACGAGAACTTCGAAGGGCGTCAGCTCAAATGTATGTTCCTCACCCGCGGACAGGATAATCGGCTCGGTCGCAGAACCGTCTTTCCAGGGGCTTTTCAGTGAGTAGCGCTGGGCGGCTCCCTGGGGCAGCTCAAAGGCCTTGCCTACATTGAGCGTGATTCGGCCCGGCTCATCCTTGGGATTGCGCAGGCCCAGAATGCCTTTGCGCTGGGACCACGAGGCCCAGCCGTAAATCTCGCCCTTGGCCGGATCGCCGCCAATCCAGTGCGTGTCCACGAGCACGTCCGCATTCTCACGTGACCATTTCGCCGCTTCGGCCAGAACGTCCCAGTCCCGGGCATCCAGCAGCGAAGGGGTGATATACAGTTCCTGGCAGTTCGTGCCGCTGACAAAGAAGGCCCGGATGTCTTCCGCCAGACCGCCGGTGTTGTCGGGGAGCCCATGGTTGGCGAACATAATGCCCTGGGTCATCAGCGAGTTGATCGGATACAAGGGCGCGCGACGGACCACATTCTGATAGGTCTGGGCATCCCGGTAGGTGACCTGCTGCTGGCGTTTGGGACCCCAGCCGCAGGTACTCCAATCCGAGCCTGACCGCCAGGTCGAGTCCGCGTACCACAGCCACCAGGGCGACGACCACGTGCCGGTCGTGACGTTGATGAAGAGATCGGGCCGCGCCTCGCGCAGGTCGCCGATCAGTCGCAGCAGGGCTTCCACGTCCGCGGCAAACTCGGCGGGGGCGCCTGTCGGTGCACCACCGGAGCTGATCCCGTCGAACTTGAAGTAGTTCAAGCCATAGTCACGAACCATCCCCAGGCATGCGTCGCGGAACCGACCGTAGTACTTCGGGCCGGCCATCGAGAAACCGTTTTTGTTGGTCTCGAAACCCTCCCTCAGACCATACTTCATCCGTTCCTCCTTGGCCTTTCCATAACCGCCCCACGGCGACAGCCACGCTCCGACAGCGGAATGGTATTGCTCCGCTCGTTGCTGCAGCGCCGCGAACCCATTGGGAAAACCTTCGTGGAATCGCCACAGGGAAGCAGGATTGTCCCAGCCGTCGTCGGGCACGAAGGAGTCCATCACGACCTTCCGACCCTCGATCAACTCCTTTCCGAACAGGTCGATCACGTTCAGGGCATCCGGCTCCAGTATTTTCCCGAGCCCGTAACCGAGGTCATACCAGCTATTGTAGTGCAGAAATGGCCGGTATGGTTGCGCCCGCTCCCGCTCGACGTAGTACAGGAACCCCCGGCGAAGCTGGCCCGTCGGAACCACACCCATCACCGAACTGTATACTTGTTCCTCGCCCGGCTTCCACGGTGTGGTTCGGGGCAGACTGCATCGGACTTCCGGCAGGCTGGAGGTCAACGTAACTTTCGATAGAGGGTGCTCGAAGGCAAAGAACGTGTCAGCAACAACTACGGGTGAGCCGTCCACAGTGCCGGCGGGTTCAGCCCGCGGGACTGTTAATTGCACCAGCACTATCTCTCGAAGCTCCGGTTCAGTCCTTTTCGGCACAAGGGACACGTACTGGCGCACATAGTTCGAGCCATCGCTTAATACGACCCGCCAGTCCGCCGTGAGACTCTCATCCGGTGCCGCGAGGACAACATGGATTTGCCGGCCGCCATTTTGGGCACCCAGACGAAAGGCTTTAGGGTTTGCCTGCAGCGTTCCCACCTGATGCCTGCCTGTGATTTTCAGGTCGGAGGCTTTCACTACGTGTCCGTTCGCCAACAGGAGTTGGAAGCACTCGCTATCCTGGAGCGAGAGTATGCCCCCTGAGTGTTTGTTCGTGATCGATACGGGTGTGAGATGGCCCTCTCGGATGCTCCACTTGCACGCGATGACATTATTACTCAGGGTTATCACATTGTTCTGTACCGAAGCTCCCGCGGCTCCGGGATCGGGCCCCGGATACGCAAGGGCATTCCCGGCCTGCAAGTCACGGATTCCAAAAGAAGCCATGAGAAGTGTCCAACAAATGAGCCAACGTCTCCCGTGTTTTCCTGCCATGGGTTGTCCCTTTCAGACCATACGTGCATTCAGAAATGCTTTTTCAACGAGCTTGTCCATTGCTTCTTCCTGCTCGATCATGGACTCCACCAGCTTCATCTGGGTGCGGCTGCGATCCAGATTATGCCCTTCGCGGTGCACCTTGTAGTAAACGTCGCCCGCCAGATAATCCGTCAGGAAGCGGATGAGTTGCTCGAACGTGATGAGCTTTCCACCGAACACAAGATGCAGTCTCTCCGCCGGCGTCAGAAACCCGTGTGTCCCCTCGGCGAAGCCCTGGGCCAGAGCATCGAACAGGGAAAGGTCCACGGCCACTCTCGACAAGTCCCGTTCATCCTCGGCGGCCGGGCAGGCGGCGGTGCGCACCAGGTCCCCGAAATCATGGACCGACAGGCCGGGCATGACCGTATCGAGGTCGATCACGCAGACGCCTTTGCCGGTGTTTTTGTCGAGCATGACGTTGTTGATCTTCGCGTCATTGTGGGCGATCCGGACGGGGACCTCGCCTCTCGCCACCAAGTCTGCCAGGACGCCGCAGATGGCGGAATTCTCGAATACGAAGTCAATCTCACCTTTGGCGTTCTTCGCCCGGTTGGCAACGTCCGCCTGGAGGACTTCCTGAAAAACGGCAAACCGCCGGGGCGTGTCGTGAAAGCCAGGAATCGTCTCATGCAGCGGGGGTCCGGGAAGGTCGATCAGCATCTGCTGAAACCAGCCGAACATCCGCGCCGCCTCGCGGGCCGGCGCCGCGGATGTGAGAGTGTCGTACGTGACGGCGTCTTCGATGAAGTTGTATACGCGCCAAAAGTCTCCGTCAGCATCCCGGTAACCGGCCTCACCACCATGCGTCGGGATAACCACCAGTTGGCGAGCGGCCGCTTCGGGCTCCGTCGTCGACACTTTTGTGTAGATGTGCCCGGTAACACGACGGATGTTTGCCATGACCCGTACCGGGTCTTTGAAGACGACTTGGTTGATGCGCTGGAGCACGTACCGGTCAACCTGCCCTTTGCCGCCGGTGGTCAGGACATACGTGTCGTGGATATGGCCCGCGGTGATTGGGACGACATCGACGGGCTCGCCCCGCACGCTGAACCGTTTTGCGATGGATTTGAGGTCGTGGTCCATCCCTACCCCCAGAGCCTCTCCGGATAAACACCTTGATCGATCAATCTGTGGATGTATTTCACGGCGATGGGCCTATCCTCGCGATAGGTGACGCCGAACCATGAATCGTCCGTGGGCAAGACTTTGACTGCGACTTTCCCGCTGGTCACGAGCTTGTCGACGGCGAAGGGTATGTACAATTCGGCGTCCTTTTCCAGGCCGTGGTCTTTGAGAAACCGTGCGAACAGCGACTGGAGGTGGTCGAAGATGGACGGGTGGAATCCCCAGAGGTTCATCGAAACGATCTCGTCGGCGGCGAGAGCGTGGGGTGTCCCATCCGCGTCAAGGTACCGCGCTCCGTCGGCCGTTTTCTCGATCCGTTTTCGCTCCACGACCCTCGTGAGGAGCATGTGTTCATCACACTCGGTTACCCCTCTCGACACGCCGCCGTATTCGCTCAGTGTGTTCCGGAGCACGTACCCGACCATGGCGTAGCGGTTGGCCGAGACACCTTGCGTCAGGAACTCGACCATGGTCTTCAACGAGCTGGGCCCGTAGTAATCGTCCGCGTTGATCATCGCGAAAGGCTCGTGGATCATGTCCTTGCTCACGAGGATGGCATGACCGGTGCCCCAGGGCTTTTGTCGCTCCCGCGGCGGCCGCAAGTCTCCGAGACAGGCGTCCAATTCCTGGTAGGCACAGATGGTCTCGACGAACCCGTCGAACTTGCTGCTCACGCGCGCTTTGAAGGCGCCCTCGAAATAGTGCCGGACCACGAAAACCACTTTCCCGAATCCGGCCTTGATGCCGTCGTAGATTGAGTAGTCGATAATGGTCTCGCCGTTCGGGCCGACCGGGTCAATCTGCTTCAGTCCGCCGTAGCGCGTGCCCAAGCCCGCCGCCAGAACCAATAAAGTCGGTTTCATGCAAATCCTTCTTTGACGCCTGCTTCCTCAACGAACTGCTTGACATGCGAGACTGACAGCGGTGGGGCGAAGCTGCTCTTTGTATCGGGCCCACAACTTTTTCGCCACGTGGACACTGTCCCCCTGCCGCTGCGTCGGATAGGTTTCCCGCTGATCCGACCAGTCGGCCATCCACTGGCGGAGCCTGCTCTGAAACTCCTTGTCGTCGAAAGGCTTGTTGCCCCGGAGCGAGTCGCCGCGCTCACGGAGGAACCAGTCCCACCGCTTGAGGTAGTAGCCGCTGAGCATGCCCGACCACTCTTTGCGGGCGTAGTCGTCCAGCGCCGCGGTCTGGCCCCACATCGTCAGCACCCGCCGGGCGTTCCATTCGCAGCGTGCCCGCTCGGCGTCGGTCGTGCCCCATCGCTTTGCATCCTCGAGGCAGCGTCCCAGCAGGAACTCCGCGCGCGTCGCCAATAGCTCGTCCAGGTCGTGGATCAACTGCAGGAACTGTCCCGAGGCGTTCGTAAAAGCGGAAGCATCCTTCTCCTGTGCCGCCCGAACCACCTTGCCGTGCACAACCGCCGCATGGTTGGACAGCACCTGGCGTGCCACATTAACCAGGTCGAAGCCGAACGTATCGACCGAGCCCAGCTCGTCCGCCGCCGCGAGCAACGCCTGCCACGCATCGACCAGCCTCGCATTATCATAGGGAGGTCCCCCGACTGGTTGCAGATGCGGGATTTGGTCCACAGCCGAGCGCGTGTAGTAGGCCCCATTGTAGACAGTGTCCATCAGGATTTGCCAGCCACGGCGGGCCTCTTCATTCGCCCGGCCGTAACGATGCAGGGCATAGTTGCCGACCCATTCTTTCAGATCGACCGGCCGGTCGCGCCATGCCATCTCGAACATCAAATCATAGACCACGGCGTTGTAGCCGAGACCCTCGTTGACAAAGCCGAGGCCGGTCAGCTTGCCGGACTGCGCCTGATGCCGAATCGTTTGCAGCTCATCGTTGAGCTTGTTCAACGCCCCGGTCAGATGAACCGTGCCGCCGAAGTTCTGGAGATTGCACCACAACCAGGGCTTGCCATAGAAGGCCTCCGTCTTGTTCCAGGTCGGCGTCTGCTCACACATGAGGTCGAGCACGAGCATGCGGTCATCGGCCACGGCGCCGAACATCGCCCGGGCCTGAGGAGGTTTCCAGAAATCGGGATTGTGGACGAAGAGCCAGCCCTGGAGCACCCAAACGGCCTGCGGATCGCTGGCGGCCATGCCGTTATAGACTGCGCGGGCCAGGTCGGCCAGGTACTTCGGCTCGTCGCTCGGCGGCCGCATCTCGATAAAGGTATCGGCGGCGTAGAGATGGTCCGTCCCGAAACGCTTCGCCTGCTCCTCCATGTATATCTGTGCGACTTTCGGGAACGCCGCGTCGAGTGGGTCGAGGAGGGATGTCTCCCATTCGATCCAGCGGATGCGGTGCAGCTTGGCCTGCGGGAATTGCTGGGCCACTGCTACCGGCACATGACCCGTGAAGCCTTGCAGAACCGGTGTCATGCCCAGCTCGCGCTCGCGGGCCAGAATCTTCTTCGCCAGCTCTTCATGCCGTTCGATCCAACTGGGCGGCAGCGGCCCACCCCAGCCATCCAAACAGCCCATCCACTGAAACGGCAAGTAGGGTGGTCCCGCCAGGAATCTGCCGATTTGCTCATCGTCCATCCCCAGGCGTTTGCACACCGCCTGCCACACGGCGTCCTGTCCCGTCACCGCCAGCGGCGTGTTGACGCCGTTCAACGCCATCCAGTCAATGAACTCTTCCCACTGGCTCCAGTCCCACCAGGGCAGAGAGTAACCGAAGCAGCAGTAGTTCAGAAAATAGCGGTGTTTGGCCCAACAGACTTGGCGCACCTTCGGTGCAACGGCGGGCAGCGGATCGGGCACCTTGAGTTGGCGGCCGGACAGCGAGACATGACAATGGCAGTAGTGCTTGAGATACCAGTTCAGGCCCATCGCCATGGCTACGCCGTTGTTGCCGCGAATGGTAATCGCGTTGTCGCCGCCGTCGATTTCGAAAACGTCCTGCCCGTTTGCAGGCGGGATTGTCTCGAAAACGAGGTGGACGGCATGCTGCGGCAGCAAACGCAAGAGCAGCGTGCGCGCTGCTGCCGGCGCGGAAGTGGGGGGCTGATCCATCGGGCGGTAGTTAACCTCCATGGCTTTGAGCCGCTTGAGATGATCGCCCAGGCGGGTCAGAAAGAGCTCGTAGCTGCGGTCCTGCCGTGGCGACCAGAGGATTTCCGACAGGGCGGCGGCACGCGGGTAGGTCATGTACAGGCGATGAGCCTGGTTCGAGATGAACTCGCCCCACAACTGTGCCTGCCCACCGAGGACGTGCCTGGCTTGGTCGGCGTTGAGCGCCGTCGGAATCGGCTCATATTGATACACCTTCTCCAGCGGAATGAGTCCGCCGATCGCCTTGGGCTCCCGCTCGGGCGGGCCCTGGTAATAATCGAAATACGTGTGCGAGGTCGGGGCCATGATGACGTCGTGGCCGGCCTGGGCCGCCGTAATGCCGCCGGCTTCTCCGCGCCAGCTCATGACGGCCGCGCCCGGCGCGAGGCCGCCCTGGAGGATCTCGTCCCAGCCGACCAGCTTGCGGCCGTGACTCGTCAGGAACACATCCATCTGCCGGATGAACCAGCTATGGAGCTCGGCTTCGTCCTTGAGCTTCAGCTCCCGGATGAGCGTCTGCATCTCCTCGCTCTTCTTCCAATGCTCGATGTTAGCCTCGTCGCCGCCAATGTGGATGTATATGCTCGGGAACAGATCCGTCACTTCCGTCAGGACGTCCTGCATGAAGGCAACGCTTGACGGGCGCGGGGCCAGGACGCCCTCGTGGGCGGTCCAGCGTTTCTCCAGTGGCAGGTCGGTCAGCTTCTGCGGATAAAGGCCGAGGTGCGGGTAGGACACGATGGCGGCGCCGGTGTGGGCGGGCATCTCGATTTCGGGCACGATTGTGATGTAGCGCTCGGCGGCGTAGCGGACCAGGTGCCGAACATCCTCCTGTGTATAGAATCCGCCTGGACGCGGGCCGTTCGTTCCCGGGGTTTCGATGCCGCGCCATATGGTCGTGATATCCATCCATGCCCCCGTCGCGACCAGTTGCGGGTACTTCTTGATCTCGATGCGCCAGCCCTGGTCGTCCGTCAGGTGGATTTGCAGGCGGTTGAACTTATGCAGGGCCATGGTGTCGATGAACTGCTCGACATCGCGTACGGGGATGAAGTGCCGCGCCGGATCGATGAGCAATCCGCGCCATTTGAACCTTGGATAATCGGTGATGCGCACGCACGGCACGGTCCAGTCGACCCCATCGATCGTCTGCCTGCTGAAAGTGGCCGGGGGCAGCAATTGTCGCAGAGTCTGAATGCCATAGAACAGACCGGCCGGTCCGCCGGCACGAATGGCGACGCTCTGGGTCGTCACCTCAAGCTCGTACCCTTCCGCGCCGAGCCGGCCCTCCAGCGAGGGCTCGATCTTCAGATGGATACCATTTTCCCCCGCCGGCAGATCCTCAATGAGTTTCAATCGGTAGCCCATCGCCGGCGCGAGCATATCGATGAGCTTCGAGGCCTCTGTGGCGGCGTCGCCCGTTGCGGCCACGCACGTCGATTGTGTCACGAGAAAGGAGCCGTCACGCTGCTCGATGGAGACCGGCAAGGGAATAACGCTTACCGTCTCCAGCGCTTTGCCAACCACAACCGCAAGATGCAGGTGTATAAAGACAATCGCGGCTGCCATGCAAACGGCCGTCCTGGGTGCACATCTACTCATGATCGCCTCCTGTTCTGTAGGTCAGATTTCCACTCAATTGAGCTTGAGAATAGCAACGTCCTCGGGGCCCAGATTTAAGGTCGCCTTTTTGTCACGCCAAGTGATATCGCGTCCGGCCAGCAGTTCTCGGGTCATTCCTGCGACATCCATCTCCGCCGTGATGGTGACTTCCTGTGGGCGGCTGCTGTCGTTGAAAACCGTGAGGTATTGACCGCCGAAGCGCTCGACGTGCACGTCTTTGCTGCTCGAACGCGCGAGGGTCATCGGCTCCCAGCCGGCCTGGGCCACCAGTTTGCACAGCGGGACATATTTCTGGAAGAGGTCCCGATCTCTCTCGTAAAGCTCGGGCCGGGTGAAGTAATGGCCCTGGGACGCGTTGTGGCTGAAGAAGCCCGGGAACATGCCGTAGGCGAGGCTTCGTTTCATGTACTTCTCGACCAGCTCATGGGAGAATCGCTCGAACGGCGTGTTCATCAGGAAGCAATACGGTTTACCCTTGCACAGTGCCCGGCGATACAGAAGCTCGCCGTCGGACATCGGCCGCCAGGTGCCGCCCGGATTCCAATCGGTCTCCGTGCCCATCACGTCCAGCAGCGGCGCCAGCCAACACAGCCCGATGGGGGTGGAGTTGGCCATCATCAGCTTATCCATCGCATGGACATCCCGGGCGATCGCACGGATGTATTCGAATGCAATCAGTCCCCGGAACACCGCCGGCTTGTGGTCCCGCAAAGAGAACGTCAAAGGGGTCTGGGCCGCCGCGAAGTGGTCCCGCCGGAAATCGAGCTCGTCCGTCACGTACCCCTCGCTCGAATCGATATATTCGCCGTCCTGATCGCCGACCCGCTTGGACCCATACAGCTTCTCACGAAGACCCGGATTCCATTTGTTCTTGAAGTCCGTTACTGCGCCGGCGACGCCGGGCATGGAGTTGATGCTCCACACGGCCCCGTCGCACCAGGGGGTGTCCAGCAGCCTGGCGGCGTAATGCCCTTTCTCGTCGTGAAAGCCGCTCGTGAAGAGCGCGGCCGCCTGAGGATCCTTTTTCTCCTGCGCGAGTCGCTGCGCTTCAGAGAGCGCCGCTTCGATAGTGCGGGGCATGTCCTTGGGCATCCGCATCCACCAGGTCATTGGCTCCGTGTACCGAAAGGTGAGGATGCCATGCTGGTCGTCCCACGCGGTTTCGTCCGTGCCTTCCTTGAAGCGGAAGCCGAAATCCTGCCAGTTCTTCACGGCACTGATCTTGGCGAACGGCATCCAGAGTCCCTGTTCTGCGATGCGGCGCTGGAAGGCCTCCGGAAAAATCTCATAGTAACGTTTCAGAGCGGCCCGGAACTCCCACCGCGGATCGAAGGTGAACTTGCAGAATCGCAGATGGGCCGCAGGCTTCTCAGGGGTGAGGCCAAGGTCGTATGCCAGGAACAGCTCCTCGGTCGCGGCGTTGTAAGCGGCTCGGAAGAAGGCCGGTCGGGCCGGATCGATTCCCAGCGCGACCGCCATATTGGCATTCGCAACAGCCGCGAACGGATACCGGGACAGCCGCCCGTTGGACCCGGCCGCAAAGTGGCTGGCGTCGAGGTATTCACGACCGCGCTCCACCGGTCGTGTATCACGGGGGCCGTGGAACCAGCGGCATTGCTCCGCGGATACAGGGATGGTGTACACGAGCGTCACGGCACGTTCCTTCCCGCTGGTATCGGACAGGGTGACATCAAAGAACGTGACGTCATCGGCTTTCGTGCTTTCACATTTCAGCTTCAGATCCAGTGCCGAGTCCTCAATGCCGAGGAAGGCCGTGCCGGCGGCAACATCCCGGACCTGGAATCCCTCTTTCGGTCGAGCTTGCGGCGCTACGGCAATTCCGTCGAACAGGCAAGCTCCCGCCGGCGGCCTGATCATGCGCAGCTCCGGGTCGCGGAACATTGCTGTTCCCGTGTGGTTGCGCAGGAGCATGTGGAAGGACACGGCCTTAACAGGTTTCTCGGGGAAGATCGTTACCTGCGCCTTTTCCCAGTCATGGGAGCCGATATCGAAGGTGTCCACCTGGCCCCATAAGGGAGTGCCATCCTGATAGGTGAGGTCGAGATACAATGCGTAGTCGCTGTCCCGGCCGCCGCCCACGTCCTGAGCCTTGCTCCAGGCTGTTGCCACGAGCGGCTCGGGCTGCGTCTGGTTGAGCACGACCGTCTGGGATGCGCCTCGCTGGACCTTGGAGTCACCGCCATTATCGCAGACGAAGACCTTATCCTGCCGCTTGAAGCCCTCGCCCCACGGTTTCCACTCCGTCGGATTCAGGAGGTTTTCGCCGGCATCACGGGCATCAATCACTCTCTTAATCACCGTTTCATTGAGAGCCCCGGTTTTGCTCGCGGGCGGTGCGGCCGTCTGAGCCGGTTCCCCGAGGGCATTGAGAGGCTGCTCGAAGGTCAGGCGGCCTCCCAGTGTTCGGGCGAGATCGGGCAGGTCGTACACGGTCAGTGCTCCGTGAACGGCGTTGACAAGCTGGTTGCGGGATTGGCCCAATTCGATTACGTTCGACCACGATACCAGCCCTCGCACCAGTCTGATGGAGCCGAAGAGCTGTGGCTCCAGCGCCGCCGCATGCAGGGCGGGCACGCACACCTGACCGACGGCAATCACATCTATCGAACCCTTGGACCTTCCTTGGAGGAAACGTGCACAGGTCAGGATATCTTCCGCCCGCATGCCCACGTACGAGCGGCCCAGAAGATACGCTGTGAAAACATCCCTCGTGTCGGGGCCGAAGAACTCTCCGCCCCAGCCGCGCTTTGACTGGGTTTCACCGGTGCCGCGCAGGTCTACAGCCAAAACCATCCGTCCGGCTTGAACCAGTTTCTCGATGGGTCCGCTCGGGATGGCATCTGCATCTTTGCCGTTCTCATGAATGTACAGCACGGCAGGGGGCGAAGGACTTTGCTTGGGAAGAAAAATCTGCACCGGCAAGTATATCCCATCTTCCGGCGTCAAGACCATCTTCTGAACCGTAAAACCGTCACGCTCCGCCACCCCATCCTCTTGGACTTTGGGCTCAGGCAATTGTGCCAACGTGCGGATGCCTGCCATCTGGCAGACCTTGTCGAGCACCTCGGCCTTGGGCGTGGTATCCCAAAGCTGCTTGCGACGCCCAGCCAGCTCCTTCTCGAGATGCCGGTTCAGATCGTACGTGGAACGTGCCCCCTCCAGGTGCATGACCTGCCCGTCGGGTGTGCAGCGGACCTCGGCTTCATCGAGCAGCTTGATGGCCGGCTCTGCAATCGGTTTATCATTGCCAAGCAGCCACCGTGCCATCCACCGGACGATACCCTGACGCTGGACACTGTTGTAGTTGTGCTCCGCATCATTCTCCAGCAGGCTGATTCGCTCGGGGACGCCCAGCCGCGTATACAAGCGCTTGGCGTACCGGAACGAGGTCCACGCTCCCTGAATATCGAAGAAGTCCTTCGTGGCGGCACAGATGAGGATCGACATTGGCGCCCGCATCATGAGGTAGTCGGCGTGGTCCATCCCGAATGCCAGTTGCCCGAAGATGTCCTGCTCGGCGTCCTGAGGGCCGATGGTCGATAGCAGGGCCTCGAAGCCGGTGATATAGCAGCTCGGGGCGGCGGCCTTGATGCGGTCATCCAGTGCCATCAGATACGAGGTCTGTGTCCCGCCGCCGCTGTTGCCGGTGCAGCCAATCCGGTTCGGATCGATCTCCCGGCGGGACTGCAAGTAGTCGATGGCACGCATGCCATCCCAGATCTCAAACCGGGCGGTATTGCGGCCCAGCAGGATGCTGCCCACTCCGAGCGTGGTGTGCGCGGTTGTACCCTGCAGCTTCGGCAGTGCTGCGGGCATCTGGCTGCGCTCGCCCTGATCGATGGGGTCGAAAACCAGCGCCGCCATGCCGTGCAGGGCCAGGAGAGCCCCCATGGTCTGGTACGCCTCATGGGCTTTCGCGTTGTCGGCGTGGCCGCACGGCACGATGACGCCCGGAAAGGGCGGTATGAATTTGCCGCCCTCCGGCACAAATAGCAGGGCGGTGACATAATGCTTCGGCTGACTCTCAAAGATGATCTTCTCGACTCTGTAGCTGTCCCGCGGGACAATGCCGGCCACTCGCGCATTGAGCGGCGTCTTTTCCGGCAGACCTCCAATCGCCGCGAGAAATTGCTCACGCAGGTTCTTCTGGTAGGCCGCAATTTGCTCGGGCGTCTTGAGCTGCTCGTATCGCTGTCGCCACTGCTCGAACCGTGGTTGGGCCTGTCGCTGCAGGTATCGGGCCATCATCTCATCGGGCTGCGGATTAGACGGGGCGCCCGCAGCTAATCCGCAATCCGCAATCTGCACTCCGCAATGGAAGAGGCCCACAATCGCTAAGACAGTCATCGTCCTTCTCATTCTTTTCTCCTTTGCTGCCCAGCCTCCAGGATTTACGATTTACTATTTACAATTTCCTATTGGGGCCGATACCATGGGCCAGGTTTCTAAATCGTAAATCGTAAATGGCAAATAAGCAATCTCCAAGCAGGTGGACGAGGCATGAAAGAACCAAACATCAAAAATCGAAATGTGTATCGTCGGCGGTTCCTCTCTTGGGCGGTTGGCATTCTGATTTTTGATATTCTCGCGGCGACAATTGCAGACGCAAACGAGCAGCAGGGGACATGGAAAGCGGGCCTCGCCACGGTGGTCACCACGCCGGAACAGTCTATGTGGATGGCCGGGTACGCGGCCCGTAACAAGCCTTCCGAGGGCAAGGTCCACGACCTCCATGCCAAGGCGCTCGCGTTGGAGGATGTTCAGGGTACTCGCTTCGTGATTGTCGCCGTGGACCTGATCGGTTTCCCTCGCGAATTCCGTGACTCCGTGGAGAAGGAAGTTGGTACCCGCTATGGGCTTCGGCCGCAGGGTCTGCTGCTCAACGCGTCGCACACCCATTCCGGGCCGGAGATTCGGGCGTGGCGGGCCACGCAGGCCTGGGACCTGCCGCCGGAACAAATCGAGCTGGGCCGGAAATACGCCGAGACTGTGCAGGTCAAGATCGTCGATCTCGTGGGCCGGGCGTTGCAGGACCTCGCACCGGCGCAACTATCCTACGTGCATGGCCGGGCGGGCGTCGCCATGAATCGGCGTCTCTTGACAGAGCGCGGGTACGTCATATCGCCCAACGCCGACGGCCCGGTCGATCAAGATGTTCCCGTTCTCCTGGTGGCCGCACCGGATGGGAAGATGCGGGCGATCCTCTTTGGTTATGCTTGTCACAACACAACGCTTGATTTTTATCAGTTCTGCGGCGATTACGCCGGGTTCGCTCAGCAGTACGTTGAGGAGACGCATCCCGGGGCGGTCGCTCTCTTCATGGCCGGCTGCGGGGGTGACCAGAATCCTACTCCCCGACGCACGCTGGAGTGGGCGAAGCAGCATGGGCGGGCCGTGGCCAACGGCGTCGAGCAGGCCCTGGTATCAAAGCCTCGTCCGGTGCGGGGACCGCTGAAACTCGCGTTGGGTGAGGCGACACTTGAACTGGCCGCACCGCCAAGCATCGAGGAACTCAAGAAGCAGGCGAACTCCACCAACAAGTACGAGCGTCGGCATGCCGAAGATTTGCTCAAGGAGTTGGAGACGGGCCGGACTCGCTCTACATATCCGTATCTCGTGCAAGTGGCCCAATTCGGGGACGATCTGACGATGGTGGGGCTGGCCGGCGAGGTGGTGGTGGACTATTCTCTTCGTCTGAAGAAGGAACTGGCCGGTCCGACCGCGCCCGGACAGGGCCCAGCGGTCTGGGTGGCCGGGTACTGCAACGAGGTCTTCGGCTACGTGCCTTCGCAGCGCGTCTTGCAGGAGGGCGGGTACGAAGCTCGTGACTCGATCCTCTACTACGACATCACCGTGACGCCGTTTACACCGTCGGTCGAAACGTTGATCGTGGACAAGGTGCATGACCTCGTTCGTCAAGTTAACAGCGGCAAGTGAGAGCTTGTGAGTATTGGCAATTCGGGAAAGGGTACTGTCATGTCGGGACTGGTAGCATTGCTCATCGTGCTCACGGCAGCGAATGCGGCGCCGGCTCAGGCGAAGTTGGTCGCACGAACGTACAACTCCGACTTTGCCCAGGCGCACGACACCTACAATGGAATGGGGACGGGAAGCGACGGCAAGATCTACTATGTCCTCTCGTCCCAGTTGTTCGATGTCGGCGCCAAGATGTTCTGTTATGATCCCGTCGCGGATAGGATCGAGCCTCTGGGGGACATCACCGAGGCGTGCGGCGAGAAGGAGGCGCGGACAATCGTGCAGGGGAAATCGCATGTCAATTTCGTGGAGCAGGGCGGCAAGCTCTATTTTGCGACCCACGTCGGCTACTACAGCATCATTGACGGCATGGAGAAGATCGGTATCCCGCCGGAGGGGTGGAAGCCGTATCCGGGCGGCCACTTCCTCGCCTATGATATGAAGACGAAGAAATTCGAGGACTTGGCCAAAGCCCCGCGCGGCGAGGGAATCCTCACCATGACGATGGATACGAAACGGGGGCGGCTCTACGGCCTGACTTGGCCCAGCGGACATTTCCTGCGGTATGATCTGACGAAGAAGGAGTTGAAGGACCTCGGAGCCGTTTCAAAGCAAGGCGAGAATGGCAAGGGCGAGGACTACCGCACGCTCTGTCGCTCCTTCGTGGTCGATCCGGGAGACGGTTCTGTCTACTACACTGTTGGTGACGGTCAGATCTTTCGATATCGCTACGACGGCGACGCTATCGAAGTGGTGGTGGGCGACGACATGAAGAAGGACTACTTCGGACTCTATGACCCGACCTCGCCCGGCCACATGGCCTATAACTGGAGGCAGACGGTCTGGTACGAGCCGGAGAAAGCCGTCTATGGCGTGCACGGGAATTCCGGCTACCTGTTCCGTTTCGACCCGCGTATTCCGCAGGTGGAGGTCGTGACCCGTCTGACCTCACAGCCCTCCCAGCGCAGCGGCATGTTCGACCAGTTCAGTTACGGCTATCTCGGCTTCACCCTCGGGCCTGATGGACGGACGATTCACTATTTGACCGGCGGGCCCGTCTACGTGGACGGCAAACGCGTGGCGGGTAAAGCCAAGACCGCCATGGGCGAGTCGAAGGGAATCGAAAACCTTCACCTCGTTACATACGACATCCCGGCCGGAAAGTACACCGACCACGGGCCGATCTTCTTCGCAGATGGACAGAGACCCGCCTATGTGAACTCGATTGCCGTCGGAAAAGACGGCACGGTTTACACGTTGTCGCGGATTACGCAAGACGGCCGCACGCGAACCGACCTGATCAGCATTCGTCCCTGATCGATTATGGATGATTGATTATGGATGATTGACTCGGAATCAGCAATCATCCATTATCCATTATCAATCATCAACTTTCCGGGACGATTCGGTACACCTGGTCGCCTTTGCGCACGCGCTCGGGGACCTTGAGTCCGACGTTATCGCCGGCCTTGGCCTCCTGCACGGGCGCATTGTCGATCTGCATGGAGCCCACCGTCAACTCCACGTTGCTCGTGTGGCCCTTAATGCGAATCTGGTCGCCCGCCTTCAGAGATGCCGTCAACTTGATGGCGGCGACGACCGGCCGGGCAAAGAAATCCACGACGGTCCCAATCATCTCTTCGGACATGTGCACACCTCCATGACAATTGATAATTGATGATTGTCAATTGATGATTGTATAATCCCTCACCATAATGCCTAATCAAAAATCAAGAATCTGCCATCAGAAATCCGGTAAGGGCGGGTTTGAAACCCGCCCTTACGTGGCGGCTTTGCTGGTCCTCTCGTGGATCGGCTGCACGGCCTCCCGCGCGATGGTGGCCGGCCTGCGCGTGACCAGTGAGCACACGGCGGACACCACCGATCTGCGCCGCTTCCGCCAATTTGCGTCATGGAAGGACAAGACCGGTAATGACCTGGCGCTGGCGATCTGGAAATACCTGAGCGACTACGAAACCGGCCTCTACCATTTCAATGAAGTCCTCGAGAGCAGCGACCCGTTTGACGAGTACGCCACGGTCCGTGACCCTTTGAAGATTCTGAACGTCTACAACATGGGCTACTGCGGGATCTTCGGGCCCGTCCTGGACGGTGTTTTTCAGGGCGTCGGATTTGAGCAGGGCCGGGCCTTTGGCTTGAAGCGGTGGAATCACTGCGCGACCGAGGTCTGGTATAGCGGGGACTGGCACTACCTGGATGTGGACGTGCGGGGCGTCCTGCTGGATGGCGACGGGACGGCTGTCAGTTTGGGCCGGGCCCAGCAGGACCGCAGCTTATGGGTGACGCCACCGAGGCCGATCGCGCCGTTCTTCCCAAAGGATGAAGATAAGAGCAGGCTCTTCGAGATTTATCACGACAGCCCTGTCGATTACTACTACCGCTGGTTCGAGGGCAGCCACACCATGGATTTCTATCTCCGGCAGGGCGAATCCTTTACCCGCTGGTGGGCTCCCCAGGGGGGACGCTGGCACCATTTGCCGCGCTATAGCCGGACGAAGTGGGTGCGGGATTTGATTCTGGAAGCGCCGCTCGGAATGAAGCCGAACCACCGCGAATTTACCCGCTGGAACCACGGAAACGGACTCTTTCACTATGCTCCCAATCTGACGGCAAAATCGAGCGATTTTCGCGATGGTACCCGTGCTGCGCGGAATCTGGCACCAGGCGAGGATGGATTGCACCTGATCGAAGCCGGCGCGGCGGAGGTAGTCTACGAAGTCTTCACTCCCTACATCATCGTGGCGAAGATCAACGACCTCGATGACCCCGATGACGATGCGGAGGCTTCCGTCGTGACTTTGGAGGCGGCTTTGGCAATCGACCTGGCCGTGTCACTGGACCATGGGCTGACATGGCAACGTGCGGACACGGTCCAAAGTGGAAGGAAAGCGGTCGATTTGACGCGCTTTGTCAAACGGGCGTATGGCTACCTGCTGAAATTATCCGCTTCCGGCGGTGAGAAACAACTGGCGATCAAATCGCTCTCGATCGACACGTGGGTGCAGGTCGCGCCGATCAGCCTTCCTCGGCTGAAGCGAGGCACGAATCATCTGAGCTACGACGTGGGAGACCGCTACGGCTGGAAGACGGTCCCCATGCTGGTGAATCCGGACACTTCGAACCCAAAGGACTTGGAGAAATACCTCGTGGCGCTGCCGGACGACTACGACCCGCGGCGGGACACCTGTCGCATACGCGGCGACGCCATCCTGCGTCTGGCGGCTCCGGCGGGAATGAAGATCGCCTGGTTCAGTGTCGGTGCGACGTTCCGTACCGACCAGGGCGAGCAGGCAGCGAAAACAGATAACCGGATGGCGTACGCAGTCGGTGAGCCCAGAGACTTCAAGGAAATCTACCGGTCATCGGTGCCAACGTGGGTGAACCATTGGCGCTACAACTGGGACACCGACGTCGTGCCGGAGCGCCCGGCGGAGGTGGTGTATGTCAGGTTCCACGGTGATCCCGGCCTGAACACCATGCGGGCATGCCTGCACCTGCTCCCGCAGCAACCTCCCACTTCGGGAGTCCGAATCACCCACACGTATGAGCTTGACGGACGGCTGTGCCAGAAGACCCTGGACCTGACCGGTCCGGCGGCTTACACAGTCGATTGCGACGCTGATCCGGAGAATGTCTCCCTTACGATCGGCGTGGCATCCAACTAATTCGAAAGGAGGCGCAGTATCATGGCTAAGATTTATCGCGACGACGATGTTGATATGAGCGTGCTGAGCGGGCGCAGGATCGGCGTCATCGGATATGGCAATCAGGGACGCGCCCAGGCCCTCAATATCCGGGACAGCGGTTTCGACCCCATGATTGGCAATCGCGCCGACGGATACAAGGACAAGGCGATTCTCGACGACTTCGAAGTCCACTCCATAAGCCGGGTCGCCGACGAGGCCGACGTCATCCTGCTGCTCGTCCCGGATGAGGTCCAGCCGCAGGTTTACGAGGAGCAGATACGACCCTATCTCCAGCCGGGCGACGTGCTGTCCTTTGCCAGTGGCTACAACATCTACTATAAAACCATCGAGCCTCCCGAGGGCGTCGACGTCATCATGGTGGCGCCGCGCATGATTGGTGAAGCGGCACGCAGTCTGTATAGAAGTCACCTCGGGTTTCCCTGCCTGGTGGCCTGCGCGGACGACAGTGACGGCCGGGCCATGCCGATCGCCCTGGCACTGGCCAAAGCCGTCGGGGCGACCCGGTTCGGTGCGTTCGAGTCCTCCTTCAAAGAGGAGGTGCTGATCGACCTGTTTGCCGAGCAGATGCTCTGGCCGGGCATCATAAAGCTTTGCCTGCTGTACTTTGAGAAGCTGGTTGCGAATGGCTGTGACCCGGAGGTCGTGACGACGGAGCTGCACCTGTCGGGCGAATTTGTCCAGATCGCCAAGGCGATGATCACTCACGGTTTCTTCGGCCAGTTGAAGCTCCACTCTCAGACCAGCCAGTACGGCCAGTTGTCCCGGGCCGACCGGATGGCACCGCCGCAGCTTCTGGCCTATATCGATGAGGCCATGCAGGGCATCGCCTCGGGCACGTTTCATGAGGAGTGGGCCAGGGAGCAGGCGAACGGCAAGCCGAACCTGAGAAGGCTTTGGCAACGAGCCCTCGAGCATCCTCTTGCCGCGTCGGAGGCGAAACTCGAGCCGCTCCGCAAGATCGTCGCCGCCTCCTACGAAGAAACGGCATAGGCCAATCCCGGGCCCGGCAACTTGTACGGATTACTTCTGAAAACCTCGTAGATGCTGGGTCTGTCGTTGTCATTTCGACCAAGGCCGGAGGCCGCGTGGAGAAATCTGGCCGGGCATGGGCGACACGCCATATTCGAGGCCAGATTTCTCGACTGCGTTGCGCTCCGCTCGAAATGACAAATGCCGACCCACCAAGCGCTATAGGTCGAGGGCAGGCTACGAAAAACCCAGCCGCAAACGGTATTACCCCAATCGCTTACTGCATCTGCCTTTCGAACTCGCTGACGGAGACGGGCTTGCCGGATTCGGCGGACAGGTCGGCCGCGAAGCAGACGGCCTGCGTCAGTGCGGCATCTTCGATATCCGGGAACGCTCGCTCGTCCTTGATGATGCAGTCGAGAAAGTGCGAGACCTCGCCCTGGAAGGGGTGGTGCGTGACGTCGCCGCTGTCCGGCAGGACACAGGGAATCTTGGTGAAGTCGCTTTGTCCGGGCAGGAGCTTTGGCGCGAAAAGCTCGTTGTTGCGCAGTGTGCCCTCCGTCCCGTAGATGCCGATATGGAACCGGTACGGCATCCGTGCATCAAAGGTCGTCGTGCTGCGCCCGATCTTGCCATCCCGGAACTTCAGATTGACGGATATGGTCCCCGGGTATTCGACGGGATTGTCGGTCTTTGTCTGATAAGCGAAGACCTCCTCGACCGGCGTGCGTGCAAACCAGCGGAGGGCGTCAATCGCATGGATGCCCGCCGTAGGCAGGGCCGTGCCGCTGATCTCGCGGCTGCCGTACCACTTCAGATTCGTCGTCATCCAGATCCGATGAAGATAATCGACCTCCACCATGAAAATGTCGCCGAATACCTTCTGCTCGATCAGACGGTCTATGGTCATCAGCAGGGGATTCCAGTGCAGGACGAAGCTCACGACCGTTTTCACCTTGTTCTTGCGAACGGCCTGGAGCTGTTTGCGAACGTCCTGTGGGGTCAGGGCCGGGGGCTTCTCGATGATGATGTTCTTTCCCGCTTCCGCGGCGGCCACCACATACGGCGTGTGCACATTATGCGGCGTGCACACGACCACCACGTCCACGTCGTCGCGCCGAAGCATCTTATCCGCATCCGTCTCAATGGAGCATGACAGGTTGTAGCGGTCCCGATACCGCTGGGCATTGGCGGGATTGCGGCTGACCAGTACCCGCACCTCGGACCGCTCGTCCTTTTGAAAGGCCTTCACATACTCTTCCGCCACCCAGCCACAGCCGATAATTGCGGCACCCAGCTTGCCCATGTGTTGTCTCCTCTTTTTGCCATTGCGGACTGCGGATTTCGGATTGCGGATTCAAATCGCGGCACTAATCCGCAATCCGCAATCATCAATTCGCAATCGAACACTAAGAATAGAATGTAGCATATCGTTCCATGGCGTCCATAACCGCCTCGACATTTTCCAGGGGGACGCCCGGATACAGTCCATAGATCATCATCAGACCACCCTCGGAACTTCCCAGCTTTTCGACCTCTTCACGAATCAGAGCGTCGATTTGCGCGGGCCGGCCGAAGCGGGTGATGCTCTGCCGGTCGATATCGAGATCGAGGCAGACCCGTCCTTTCAGGTGGGCCGTAATCCAGTCGGCTCCGTTGACGAGGTCCTGCAGGTTCAGTACATCCACGCCGCTGACGACGAGGTCATCCACGAGGTCCCGTATGTCGCCGTCGGAATGCATGTGCACGAGACATCCCGCCTCGCGTGCCGGTGCCATCAATCGCTCGTAGACGGGCTTGATATACATGCGAAAGTGTTCGGGAGAAAGCATGGGCCCTCGCTGCATGCCCAAGTCCTCCGGATAGCGCATCATCGTCACGCCGAGGTTGACATATCGCTGGACAATTCCCAGGCTGAAAGTCTCGACCATTTCGATCAAGCGCCGGAGCCCGGGGTCTCCATCGGCCATGTCATACAGGAGCCGTTCGTATCCACGCAGATAGCTGAGCCGCAGGAACGTATGGCCATGTTCGAGACTGCCGACGGGATACTCTCCTTTGCGCCGGATGCCGAGAATCTTGTCCTCAACGGCGGACCAGTCAATCGGAGCCATGCCGTTGGTCTGGCTCGGATCGGGCGGCGTGAAGCTCTCCAGCGCATTCCAATCCGCGAGCGGATGCCGGACGACCGACCCGGTGATGCCGTCGTCGGTGGTCTCCCAGGTGCAGCCCCAGGCGTCCATGTGCGGCCTGCCGGCGCGTTCCCAGGGAGCCAGCGCCGGCGGCTCCGGCTCGAAGTCAGGGAACAGGAGCGAATGCTCGGACATAAGGTCACAGAGTGCATCGTGGGGATAGTGATGCCAGCAGGCGGGATTGATCCAGAAGACAACCGGCATGTGGTCCGGCCGGTCGAAACGAATCGCCCGCAGCGTGTTTTGCGTGATGGCGTCTGTGAAATCCATGGGCCTGTGCCCCGTAGGGCCGGGTTTAAAACCCGCCCGTACACGTCACCTCGACGGTTTTGCCCGTCCGCGCGGATTCATAACAGGCGGTCAGAATCTTCTGGCTTCGTAAACCCAGGTCACCACCGATGAGCGACGCGCGATCCTCCAGGATCGCCCGGCTGAACTCTTCGATCTCGGCTTGATACGTATTCACGGGCTCCGGGGCAATCACGATGTCCTGGCCACCGGTGCGTGCCTGCTGTGCATCGTACGCGAGGCTGTCATCCTCCAGTGACGCGACCATCTGGCCCGCGGGGGCCTGGCCGATGGTCCCCTGGGCCAGGATGGAGCCCTTCGACCCGTACAGCTCCAGCACGTTCCGGCTGCCGGCATCGGGAATGCAGAAGAACGTATCGACTGTGCCCAGCGCCCCGTTCTCGAAGAACAGCGTGGCGACGGCACTATCTTCAGATTCGTAGTCGTGGACGGTGCTATTGGTAAAGCAGCTCACCTTGACTACATTTCCGAAGAACATCTCCAGCAGGTCGATGCAGTGCCCTCCCATATCGATGAGAGAGCCGCCCCCGCCGGTGGTGGGGTCCTGGCGCCAGGCACCCTCGAGGGGTGGATACCAACAGGAAAGTTGCGCCCGCGCGTACACCGGGCGGCCGAGCCGGCCCTGCCGGATGAGCTTCAGGGCCTCCTGATGCTGGCCGGCGAAACGCATCATGAATGCACACCCGAGCTTGACTTTCATCCAGCCGCATAGCTCGATCATCTCCTCGGCTTCGTCCACGGTCATACCCAGGGGTTTCTCGCAGAGAACGTGTTTTCCCGCCTTCGCGCACGCCTCGACGTGTTCATGATGCAGGTACGCGGGTGTCGCTACATAAACGGCGTCAATCTCTCCCGTCAGCAGTTCATCAAGGCTTGGCGCGGGCGTGGCACGGAACTGCCGGGCCACGTCGGCATTGACCTGTGGATTGCTGTCGAATACCGCTGATAACTCGCCATTGCTCGCTCTGGAGATTCCTTCCGGAATGGTTCTTCGGCGGGCGATGCCGCCGGAGCCAATCACACCCCATCGGACTTTGCCGGACATCGTGCCATCCTTCCTCATCGGGAATTCCATTTCACCGGGAATACGCCTTGATGACCTTGGCCAGCGCCTTGCCGATCTGGCGGCAGTCTTCCTCGCTGTAGGTCGGAAACGCGAAGCACGTAAAAGTGTGGCTCTGGTGCCACACGGCGTTCGGCACCTCGACTTTGCTATAGTCTATGCTCTGCGGGCTGGCGTACTCCTTCGATGTGAACGGGAATCCGCTTCTGCCGAAAGATTTGTGCTGGCGATAGGCCTGCTCCGTATGACACAGAGGCCAGAACACGCGCCAGCAGGGGGCGCCCTCGGCGCCGCACGCATCGACGAACTGGTTGATGCTGCAAGTCATCTTCTCAATGTCCAGCGAGAAGGCCATCACGTACCAGCCGTTTTGACGTTCCGGCGTGTCGATGGGCGTGTACAGGACCTGAGGCAGGTGCTTGATCGAGTCGATGATGATATGAGCGTTTCGCCGTCGCGTCGGCAGGTTCCAGGTGTCCAGTCTCTCTAACTCGGCCAGGCCGATGGCCGACTGCATCTCCGTCATGCGATAGTTCCAGCCGACCAGGTTATGGATGTAAGGGAGCTTCTGCTCGAGCTCCAGCAGGCTCAAACGCTGCTTGACGTCATAGCCGTGGTCGCGAAAACTCCGCGCCTGCCAGGCCAGCTCCTCGTCGTCGGTCGTCACCATGCCCCCCTCGCCGCCGGTGGTGAACGTCTTATTCTGGCAAAAGCTGCACGCGGCGATGTGGCCGAGGGTGCCGGTCTTCTTGCCCTTGTACATGCCGCCAAAGGCCTCGGCATTGTCCTCCACGACGAACAGATTGTGCTTCCGGGCAAACGCCCGAATTTTGTCCATGTCGCAGACGTTGCCGTACAGGTGCACCGGCATAATCGCTTTCGTCCGCTCGTTGACCAGTTTTTCCGCCGACTCGACGCTGATGCAGTGGTCGTCGATATTCACGTCGGCAAACCGCGGCACCGCGCCGGCCTGGATCACGGAGAAGCTCGACGCGATGAACGTGTAGCTCGGCACGATGACCTCGTCACCCGGCCCGATCCCCAGGGCGCTCAGCGCGATATGCAGGGCTGCCGTCCCGTTCGTGGCACTGATGGCATATTTGCTGCCTTGCCAAGCCGCAAATCGCTTCTCGAACTCCATGCCTCGCGGCCCCGTCCAGTAATTGACTTTGCCCGACCGGAGAACTTCTTCCACGGCCTTGATGGCCTTCTCATCGAAGCTCGGCCAGTGAGGAAGCTTGTTCGTGACGGTCTTGGGTCCGCCTTGGATTGCCAGTTTCTCTGCCATCTCCGTTTTTCCATTTACGATTTGCGATTTACGATTTACGATTTAGAGGAAACCTCGGTCATAATAAACGGAAAATTGGGAGTAGTAAATCATGAACCACAAATCACAAATAACAAATCAGGTGTCCCGCCGGACAATCAGGCGGAGAGAGTTTCTTGGGTCGGCGTTGGGTGCGGCTCTGGTCGCCGGTGCGGCGGGCAACGGTGTCCCGGCCGCCGGCGCGGGAGAACGCAACTCCAAGACCTATCGCGAGCAGTTGGAAACGCCGATTGTGGCACGGTACCAGGTTATTGTGGCCGGGGGCGGCCCCAGCGGAGTCATTGCGGCGACCGCGGCGGCCCGCAGCGGAGCGAGCACGCTGCTGATCGAGCGGTATCCTTTTCTCGGCGGCAACGGCACGGCGGGGCTGATGATCTGCTACAACGGCTTTCGCAACCAGCGGCCGCCCGAGGCCCTGCAAACGGTCAAGGGCATCCCCGCCGAATATATCGCCGAGCTCGTGCGGCTGGGCGGCATTGCCGATGACGATCCCTATCCCAAAGCCAGGCACGACGTGGCGACCGGCGATCTGCCTTATTGCATCGGCTTCGATCCGGAGGCGGCCAAGGTCGCCTCGCTCAATCTGCTCCGGAAAGAAGGGGTCACGCTGCGCCTCCATAGCTGGGTGGTGGCGCCGATGCTGGATGGTTCCCGCGTGACCGGTGTCATCGTGGAGTCGAAATCGGGCCGGCAGGCGATCTCGGCGGACATTGTCATTGACGCCACGGGCGACGGCGATATTGCCGCTCGTGCCGGTGCACCGTTCATGGGCCCGGCCTCCAAGGGCGATCGCATGGATATGAGCCTGATGTACGTTCTGGGGGGACTGCCTTCGAGCGGAAAAGACTCGTATGGCGGCGTGCGGCTGGGTGACCGGGTGGTCAAGTGGGGGCCGGGCTTCGGCGGCGACGGGCTGGACGTGGAGAATCTGACGCGCGCCGAGATCGAGACGCGCCTGAAGCTGTGGGACCAGGTCCGCGACCTGAAGAAATCGCAGGGTATGGGTTCCGTGTATCTGTCCCAGGCAGCGACGGGCATCGGCGTGCGCGAGACCCGGCGCATTCTGGGGGAGTACGTTGTCACGGAGCAGGACGCGATCCAGTGCACGCGCTTTCCCGATGTCATCGCCATCAGCTCGAATCCCATGCCCAGCTACCACGGCAAACGGTTTTTCTTCGAGCACGAGGGCTTCGACATTCCGTATCGTTCGCTGGTTCCGCAGAAGGTGGAAGGTCTGGTGTTGACCGGTCGCTGCATATCCTGCGAGCAGGCTCCGTTCCAATCGGCCCGCTCCATGGCCCCCGCGATGGCGGTCGGGCACGCGTCCGGCTGCGCGGCGGCCCTGGCGGCCAAGGACGGCATCCCGCCGCGAAAACTCGACGCCAAGGCGGTACAAAAACTGCTGCTGAGCCAGAAAGCCGAGCTGCGTGTCAGCAGTGTGGGATAAACGGCTTTTTGCATGATACGTGATCTGCTGAACATATCGATCCGCCTGGCCTATCGATGTGCGTACCTGGCGCTGCGCGCCTGGTGGTTTGTGCGACGGCCGCACTCCCACGGTGCGGCGGTCGCCTTGTGGCATGAAGGCAAGGTCTTACTGGTCCGCACGAGCTATCGCAACTGCTATTCGCTCCCCGGCGGTTTCGTCGAAAAGGGTGAGCCGCCGGAACAAGCCGCACGCCGGGAGCTTCGGGAAGAGCTTGGCATCGACCTGCCGGCGCAGGCTCTACGGCACGCATGGAGCGAGACGCTGAATTTCGAGTCCCGTCGGGACACCATCGACATCTGGGAGACCTTAGTGGAATCCGCTCCTGCCCTGCGCGTCACGGGGCGGGAGATCATCTGGGCCGGCTGGTTGAGTCCGTCCGATGCGCTGGCAGAGCGGCTCCTGCCCCACATTGCCGCTTACCTGGCCTGTCGCCGGGATCAAGGCGAGGGGTGGGGCAGAAGAGACCGCAACAGCGCGAACTCCAGCTCGTAGACCTGTCGCAACTGCGCGTCGGGAATCACGTCGCCGGTGACGCCCATCTGGTTATCGGCAAAACGCGAGGCAAAACTGATGACGGTGACGGCGCCCCGGCCGTGTCCGACCGTGGCGGCCACCGACGTGCTGCCGATCCGGATGAGGGGCGTCCCGCCTTTGACCTCACAGGCCAACTCCGCGGTGATAGGCGGCCAGCCCTCCGGCACCGCCAAGGTGCCTTTCACCTGCGTAGCGTGCTCAATACTGAGACCAAACGGATAGAGCAGGGCATTCGCCGTCGATTGCGGGTTCGCCGGGGAATCGAGAACGAGCACTTTGCCGCCGGAAGCGACGTAGTCGGCCAGTGCCGTGCGAAAGCCGGGACTGGCCGGCCGGTTCGGGTGCAGGAATACCAGCAGGTCGCCGCCGAACACATCGTTGCCTTGCCGGCGCGACGTGAACCAGCCGAGCCGCAGAATCCAGCGCTCGAAGATGCCGAAACCTTTCGCTTCGCCCGCGATGAAGCCGCTGGTCGAGAGGGGCGCATCGCACACCGTGCGGTCGATCACGACATGCGTAAAGGGTCGAGCCGGCTTCGGCAGCGGACTGGATGCGACATGCACAGCGCGCACGCTCAGAACCGCCGCACTCCAACCGAGCACAGCGGCCCCGAGGAGTAGCAGCCACGAGGCAGACCACCTTCCCCGGAGCACGAGCGAGCCGGCGACGAGCAGCACGCCGAGCCCGACCAACAGCGGTCGCACATCCGGCGACGCGTTGCGATGGTTCAGCCATTCGAGCATGCCGAGCATCAACTCCGCCTTGCCCGGCTCGAAAGTGGAGAAGTTCGAGAATTGCGTCGAATCCGTGAAGGCCGCGATTCGGCCGGCCCCGCGACGAGCGGTCCAGAGTTGGATGAAGGCGCCGTATCGCGCGTCGGCGCGGTCCTCGACCTGCGGATAGAAGTTGCTCGCGTGATAGTCGGCAGGCAGGCTCCTCAAGCCGGTCGCGAGAATGGCGGCCCGGCCGGCGCGGCTGTACGGCTCGATCGAGCAGGAAACGGCGAAATCCAGCGGCGGCATGTTCTGAATGATCGGGTGCGGCACGAGGGGCTGTTGATAGAGCTGCTTGAAAACTCCGTCAATGTCGAACAGGCAATCGTAGCGGAAGCGGAAGCGAAAACGAGCGGCGATATCATTGAGATAGACGCCCGTATTGAAGACGTTCGTATGCTCGCCCACAAGCAGCAGGCCGCCTCCCTTCGTTACGAACCGCTCGATGGCGCTGATCTCGTCGGGACGGTAGCGTGAGGTCGGGGTTTTGATCACCAGAACGCTGCACCCATCCAGCGCTTTGGCATCGATCGGGGTATTGAGGCGAGCCATTTCATAGAAGCGGGAACAATAGTCATAGATACAAGCATAATTGTATCCGGATTCCTGGCCGTACCAGTTCGTGTCGTAGGGCCTGTCGGTCCGTTCCCAGGTCGAGTGGTGCTCGTCCACCAGGACACGGCCGGATTTTCGCGGGCCGCAGGGGTCCCACAGCACGCCGAAAATCACAAGCACTGTGCCGGCAAAAGCCAGGGCGACGGGCGCCAAACGTTCGGGGAATCCCACGCCCGCCGCCGGGGTATGCTCAGCCTGCACAGCGGGCGACATTCGGACGAATCGCAGGGCGAGCAGCACCGGTCCCGACAGCAGAGCGAGATGGACCCACGGGCTCCAGAATTGGTTCATCAGAACCAGAGGTGCCTCGTACCCGGTGAGAAGCACGCGATGCATGAAGACCGCCATCAGCAGGGCGGCACGAACGGGCAGCCAGAGAGCAACCGGCAGCAGGAATAGCGCCAGAAATTTCAAAAAACGCCGACGTCGGTTTTGCTGGAGTGAGTCGGCCGCACGCAATGACAACAGGGCAACACCGCCGAGAAGGAAACACCACGTGGCAGGGTCCAGCAGCAGTTCCCAGGTGGCGCCAAGGTAATGCACACGCCGCATCGAGTGCAGGGCGATGGTCGTGCCGTCCACGGTCGCATCGATTCCCAGCAGCCTTGCACCGCCGTAGAGCAGGTAGGCGAGGGCCCGCGGCAGCTCGTGCGACCTGGCGGTGAAGCTCTCGTAGGCAAGCATCCCGAGCGACTGCACGGTCAGGATCACGCCGGCCGCGATGCCCGCGGTTCCCAGCCGGGCGGGCCAGCGACGGGGGATCGGCACGACGCAAAGCAGAGTCCCGATGAACAGGAGCAAGACCGCCGCACGGTAGGGCCAAGGCGCGAGTGCCAAAGCGGGACTCGTAAGGATCGCCGCCGCCACCAGCTCGCCCCGCGTGGGCTTGCGGATGTCGATACCGATCAGCAGAGCCGTGCCCGCCACAACCAGTGCGGCCCAAGCCGGCCAATTGGCATGATGATAATAGCTGAGTCCGAACAGCCAGGAGGCACTCAACAGAGCTAAGCCGATCCACGCGCGTCTCAAGGTCCGGCCTCCCCGCTCGCTCCGCCCGGCGGCGTACCGGCCGGACTGCTTTGCAACATGGGTGGGACCCACATCGGCTCATTGCGCAGCACGGTCAGCAGCCATCGCCAGAAGTCGGCGTTCTCCCGCAGACCTTCGAAGGGTGCGCCGTTCTCGTATTCCAGGTTCTTATTCATCGCGAAGCACGTGTCGCCGATCAGGAGGACCGCTCCTTTACCAAGACGACGCATAATCATCACCGGTCGATTGTCCCGCCCGTATGCCATGACGTGCGCACCCGCATCGCTGCAGGCGACCGGCCAGCCGGCATGAAAACGCACGTAGACGCGTTTGCCCTCCGACTCCAGGTAGGGCGATTTGAAGTGGCCCAGCGGTTCCGGCTCGAGCCTCTCGCTTTCCGCCAGCCCCACCCGCAATCCGAAGGCGTTCAGCAGGGACTGGCTGGCAGCGGCCTCTTCGTATCCGACCGTCATGATGACGATGCCGCCGTGGTTGACAAAGGTTTTCACTGTCTCCACTTCCGCTCGTGAGAAGGAGCGGGCCGGCGCGATGGAGATGAGCAGACCCGCCCGTTCGAGCCGCCGTGGCGTCACCTCGGGCAGTGTCAGCGTCAAATAGCCGTTCCGCATCAGGGTCAGGGCGAGTCCACCGACTCCGTCCGTCCGCCAGGACTCGCTGCTGTATGCCTCGACGTGCGATGCGTCGATATAGGCCAGATTGTTCGGGTTCTGACGGCGGCCGTCGGGCAGCAGACTTGCCCCTCCCTGACTCGCGGCCGTACAGGCCGCGAGAGACACGGTCAGGCCAATCGCGGCGAGCGCTGTCTTCCATGCGGTCGGCCGCCAGAGTACCAAACCGACGAGGCACACGCTGACCAACAGGGCAAGAATCTGCCACCATGCCTGGTGCGCCCGGGCGGCACCGCCGGCCAGGTATCCGAAAAGCCGGCTGGTAAAGACGTATGAGGAGACATTGATGGCATTGGTCAGGCCGGACGTATCGCCGAAGGCGACGATGCGGCCTTTTCCCATCGGCTGCTCCGCCGCCAATACCAGGTCGCCGAGCTTTTCGCCGGCATCATAGCGATCGTTGCCCATCATGGCCCTGGTGCTGGCTTGGTCCCCGTAATCCGCCCAGCCCCAGCGTCCGACCAGGATCGGCCGGGCGGGCCAGTGTGCTCCGACGGAAGCGCCGATGACCACGCCGAACTGATTCTGGTCGTCGCGGATGCCCGCCGTCGCGGGATGACTGAGCGCTTCGTACGAGTGCAGCCAGCCACCGATGGCAAACGTGGCGGAATCGAATTGGACCTGCATGGCCGTGGGGGCCAGGACTTCATTGAAGCGATTGCTCCCATCCTTATCTTGCGTCGTGTGCTCGCCGAGCACGAGCAGCGACCCGCCGCGCCGGACGAAAGCATGGATTCGCTCCAACTGGTCTTCTTTCCACGGCTCATCGGGGAAAATCAGAACCAAAGCATCGGCATCCTGGAGATCCGTCTCAGACAGGTCGGCGGAGACCAGCGTGCGGGCTCCCAGACTTTCCAGAAACACGGGAAGCATGCCGTACATGCCGCTGGACAATCTGCCGTAGGAACCGTGCGTGGGTCTGAGCCAGTTGAGAAATCCCTTTTCGTAAAAGACAATCTTCCGGCCCGCCAGACTCGACGGGCCCGGGTAGAGTACGGCGACGACGGGCAACAGTATGGCTGTGAGGAGTGCCGCCACCACGGGAAGACAGAAGACAGAGGGCCGAGGGCCGCTGCGCGTCACCCGGCTTTCGTCGCCTGCCCAGGCCGACCAGCGGAACATGACGGCGACAATCAGCAGGTGAATGCCGCACGCCACCGCCGGAAAATCCCACGGAATCGCGTGATGGAGAAGTCGCAGGGCCGGCGTCGGCGCGCCGGTTCCCTCTGCAGGCAAAGGTGCGACCGCCAGCAGGTCGGGGATATAAGACAGCAGCAAGAGGTAGATCAGGTGGCCGCCCAGGATGGCCGCAAAGCCGCAGAAGGCCCGTTTCGCCCGTGGCGGCTTTGTGCGTGGCAGGTACAGCCCCCACAGAGCGCCGGTAAGGACCAGGAAGTCGAGACCGGCAAAGGTGGCACCGACCCACACCGGCCGGCCGGTTATTTGTCCTGCCATCTTCCCAAGGCCGCCGCCGGCAGAATCCGCCGCCAGCCACAACCAGGGCACGGATGTAACGGCGAAGCGATACAGGCCAAACACAACGATGGCAGTAGCCGAAGCCAGCAGAATATCTCTTCTATGCCCGGTCGCAGCGAAAGCGAGGAACCCGAGAATGACGCCCGCCGCCATAATATTGGCAGCCGCCAAAGGCAAGGTGACCATGTACGCAGCGGCACCGACAGCAAGCAGAAACAGCACAAGGCGAGATCTGAGCCCAGCTTTTGCAATGGGGCTTTGGACAACGAGGGCTAAGCCCAGAAACAGCAGTATCAACGCCCGCCGCAACGGATGGGCCAGCAGGCCCGTCGATCCGGCGGCGATCCAAGCTGCGCTTAGCCCCGCCAGTGCAGCCACGACCCCACCAAAGGTCCCTGCGCTCAAACTTGGGTCAGTCCTGCCGGCGAGATCAATTTGTCGACTTTCATGATGGTGCACTTACGCATTATCACCGGGACGACGCCACGACGCAACGGCGAAGATGACAACGCTGGCGGTACCCCCAAACAGCTCGCGCCGTCCGACGGGTCACCGGTTGTTCAGCCGAAGTAAGCCTGCCGGGCGTCGTTCGTACCTCACCCACCTGCACACGGTCCCGGAATGTGCACCCGCTTCACCGTACGCGTGGCGCTATTTCACTGCCTGGGCGATGGTAAGGTAATCGCGGATTGTCAGGCAAGTGGTCTCAACGGCAGGACACCGCATAGCGCGCACAGCATCTTCCCCGGGGTCTGAACTCACAGTCCCCGCCGGACATATGGTAGTACATGCGGTCGACGTCACCGGACACTGCGTCTCGACGCCCTGACACGCGGTCACCGTCGGCGGGCATTTGGTCAACGATTCCGGGCACTTGGTGGCGGAGGTCGGGCATTTCGTCGCGACCTGCGGGCACCGGGTCTCCGCGGCCGGGCACCTGGTTTCCGCCGGCGGACACTGGGTCTCGACGACCGGACACGCGGTCACCGTCGGCGGGCATTTCGTCTGGGACTCCGGGCACTTGGTGAGCGATTCCGGGCACTTCGTGAACGATTCCGGGCACTTGGTCAGTGAGGCCGGGCATTGGGTTGGCACCGGCGGGCACCGGGTCTCCGCGGCCGGACACTTGGTTTCCACCGGCGGACACTGCGTCTCGACGGCCTGACACTCGGTCACCGTCGGCGGGCATTTGGTCAATGATTCCGGGCACTTGGTCGCGGAGGTCGGGCATTTCGTCGCGACCTGCGGGCACCGGGTCTCCGCGGCCGGGCACTTGGTTTCCACCGGCGGACACTGCGTCTCGACGGCCTGACACTCGGTCACCGTTGGCGGGCATTTGGTCAATGATTCCGGGCACTTGGTCGCGGAGGTCGGGCACTTTGTTAGCACCTGTGGGCACCGGGTCTCCGCGGCCGGGCACTGGGTTTCCACCGCCGGACACTGCGTCTCGACGGCCTGACACTCGGTCACCGTCGGCGGGCATTGGGTCAGCGATTCCGGACATTTGGTCGCGGAGGTCGGGCACTTTGTCGCGACCTGCGGGCACCGGGTCTCCGCGGCCGGGCACTTGGTTTCCACCGCCGGACACTGCGTCTCGACGGCCTGACACTCGGTCACCGTTGGCGGGCATTTGGTCAACGATTCCGGACACTTGGTTGCGGAGGTCGGGCACTTTGTTAGCACCTGTGGGCACCGGGTCTCCGCGGCCGGGCACTGGGTTTCAACCACTTGGCATTGCGTGGCTGTCGGAGGACACTTCGTCAGGTACTCCGGGCATTTCGTTGCCGAAACCGGACACTTCGTTTCGACCGCAGGACACTTAGTCTCCACGACCGGGCATTGGGTCTCGACTACCTGGCACTGCGTGGCTGTCGGGGGACACTTCGTCAGCGACTCCGGGCACTTCGTCGCCGAGATCGGGCATTTCGTTTCCACCGGCGGGCATTTGGTCCGGACGGCCGGACACTGCGTCTCGACCACCTGGCATTCCGTGGCCGTCGGCGGGCATCTGGTCAGCGCCGGTGGACACTTCGTTGCCGCAACGGGGCACCGCGTTTCCGTCGCCGGACACTTCGTCTCCATCGTGGGACATTCCGTCAAGAGCGCCGGGCACGTGGTCGCCACCGGCGGACACTGGGTAATCGCCACCGGCTGTGACGTCACCTGTGGGCCGGTGTCCGTGGTAAACAGCAGGCAGAAAGCCAGATCGACGGAATTCTGCTCCTTATCCGCGTACGGATGTCCCGGCGGATAACGTAATTCTTCCCACGTTCGGGGCGCCGTCGAGCCGACACTCCAGACCGCATCATCCATAAAGTGGTCGGGCCACCGCCGGGTCTTCCAGCCGAACTCGCCGTCAGCCGTGTCCGCCTCCACGGCCAGCCAGTAAATCCGCGGTTTTTCCGGGGTGCCGTCCTGTACAAAGGCTTCTTCCGGCTTGACGCTTACGTCGATTTGCCAGACTTGCGTATCGCCGCCCGGCGTGGACTTGTCGAAGACCGGGTCCCACCACCACTCGCCCGAGATCGGAAGCACGTGATAGAGGACTTCCGTGAACTGACCGGCGACAAACTCCTTCTCCCACAGCACCTCGGGCAGAGGGATGGAGAACTTGTTCCTCTTGTCGTATCCGTCCGGGCCTATGGGATCGTCCCCATAGATGCGCAGACGAATTTTCTTGATCTCGCCTTTGCGGTCCTGGCTCCACGAGCCCCACAGGCGGATGTGCGTCAGCTTGCCCGGGCTCTTGCACTCGAAATCATCGGCGAGCGCGCGGAGCTTGCCGTCGCTGCTATCGACACGGATATCAATGCCGTTCGGCGTGAGGTCGGGCGTCTGACACCACTGCTTGCCTTCCGTGGGAGGTGTCTCGATGGACACCGCATAGTCCTCGACCTCGCCGTCGCGGGCCACACCGGTGGGCTCCAGCCCGCCTTGGGTGCTGATGCGGAACCGGGCGAAGGTCTGGCCCGGGGCGGCCGCGTTGGGCACGGTGAACGGCAGCAGGTGGATGCCGTCCGGGAGGAAGCCGTTGTAAATCTCCTCGCTGCTTTGCCATACCCGGTCGCCGTTGAAGTCGATCCACGCCTGGACCACGCCGCCTCCGCCGTTGACTTCAACCGTGGCCGATGCCGGCCCACCCGGGGTCAGCGGCGGGATCGACGCGCCGTTCTCATCATCGCTGCCATTCAGGTTATCGCCCGTGGCGAATGCATCAGGCTGGCCGTCCGGCTCGGAATCGGGCATATCGAGATCGTTGCCGAGCCACGGGCCTACGGGCACGTGTCGCGCCCCGTTGCTGGCCGCCAGGGTCGGATACCCAGGTGCGGCCACGCCTTCGGGAGCATCGCCCCAATCAAACTTCAGACGCGTCGCCTCAATCGTGGGGCGGATGTAGTAGTCCTCGGTCTCGCCATACTGGTAACCCTCTATCGGCCCCGTACCTTCCAGGCCGGGCGCCGCGCCCAGTCCGCCAATCGATGGGTGATGCGGCTGGTCGGCAATGGTGATGCGCACCCACAGCGGATCGAGTCCATGCCCCTCCGGGTGCCAGCAGCGGAACGGCGGGGACGTAATGGTGTATGCGCCGGGTCCGGGCAGGACAGGCACGTGGTTCTGCACCGCCCACTCGGGCGCCTCGCTGCCGTCGGGACACAACATCGTGTCGTCCCAATCGCCATCGCGGTTCCAGTCGCACCAGATGTTCACGTACGCTTGCTTGGTCAGCGGGTTGGTCACCGTGACGATGTACTCGACCGTTGTGGTCTGGCAGGACGGCATGAGGACCGGCAGCGCCAGGCCGTCGTCGGCCCCATCGCGGTTCGCGGCGTTGTTCAACGGATCAAGGTTATTCACCAGATCTTCATCGAGGCCGAGGTCCGCTTCGGTCTCCAGAGTGACCGACTTGCCCAGGAAGAACAGATCCCGGGGGTGGCGGTGCAGCGGGCCGTAAGGAGGCGAGCCGGCCTGATAGACCGTCGGGAAGTGGCCCACGACACCGCTGGGATAGGCCAGCATGGCGGCACCCGTCACGCTGTTAGTACTGTCGGGGGCGTCGCCCAGATCGTACTCGGGCGGCTTGTCCTCGCCGGTAATCACAAAGGCCAGGCCCAACGGCTGCATACTGTAGATGTGCGATTTGGGGTACGCCAGCGAGGTCCAGCCCACGCTATCATCCGCGAGGAATACCATGTTGTCGTTCCAGATGAACTGCGGGGCCGTGGTTTTCCAACCGAAGGCGTAATTCGCGCTGGCGGAGAGGTCCTGGACGGCCAGCCAGTAGATGGTTCCTTCCTTCTGGGCGAAGGCGTCCCGGCCGATGCAGAAGTTGTACTGCCAGGCCTGCCGGTGGTTGCCGGGCAGGTACGCCCCCGTCGCGAGGTCGTACCAATCCTCCGGCCCATCCGACACCTTGCGGGCGGTGTACTGACCGGGCTCGAAGGTCTTCGTCCAGAGGAGTTCGCCGGGCCGGCTCCAATAGTCGCCTCTGGCGGGCACATCAGCATAGATGCTGACCTGGAGCTTAAGAGACTGCGGCCCCTCTTTGGGCAGGATATCATCCCGGAAGGAGCCCCAGATGTGAATGTCGGTGATGGGGCCGGTCGCCGTGCACTTGAAATCATCCGCCAAAACGGTTCGCGACAGGCTGATATCGATGCCCGTGAAACTCAGGTCGGGCAACTGCGGCCAATGCATTTTGTGGGGTCTGCCGGTCACCCAATCGCACGCTTCGCCTTCGCCGGCCACGACGGGAACGCCCGGCTGGTCCTCATACGCCCACCCGTCAAATCGCACACTGTGCATGTTCGTCCCGATACCCATCTGGCTCGACACGTGCAGGTAGCCGTACTGGCCCAGGGCCGTGCGCAGGCCGATATAGCCGCCGCTTTCGCCGAACTCGCCGGAGCCGTGCAGGTATCCCCAGTCGACAAAGGACGAATTCGGGCCAATGGTAGCGCCCATGGCCAGATTGGAGGCGAAGAATTGAAGCCCGAGTATACCCCCTATACCCATAGGCATCCCCATACCCATGGGGCCGCCCATGGTGCCGGGCGCATAGATGGCCAGACGGGTCGCCATGCTCGGCATTCCCATCCGGGCCATCGTGTCCATCCCCGTCCCGGCCATCTCCAGCCATAGATCGACCCGGAAATCGTCCCAATCGGCGTCCATGCCGCCGATGTGAATGATGCGGGAGTCCACGGGGGACATGGGACTGAGTGCAAGGGTCACATCTTGGGAGCCCGAATATACGATAGTTCCGAGCGCCGGCGAGCAGGCTGCGGCGGCCAGTACCATAGCCCATAGGATGAGTGTGAGCTTCTTCATGACCTGGTCCTCCAATTGCGATATTCCGACTCGGATTTCGCTATGCGCAGCCGAGCCGGACTGTTCCAACACACGGTGTTTGAACTCGTCTGGATGTGCCTTTAGTCTGACTCGAACTGTGCGTAGTGTCTAACCGCACGCACACAACTCGAGGCTCAAGTGTACCAAGTCCCCCGGCAAGGCGTCAAGCAAAAAAACCAGCAATTTGCCAAGTATTTCCATAGGCATGCCGGGATTTGTCACATCGGACAATGGACGTGACTATTTGCCGGCGGAGGCGCGGTAGGGCTTGCCGGCTTTGTAGAGCGCCAGGCGCGATTCGAGCGTCTCGGTGGAGGCTTTCGGGTTGGTCCGGACGATTTCCAGGGCCTGTTCGGTCGTACGGACGGCCTGATCGAACTGGCCCACTTCGGCATAAGCGGCCGCCAGGCTGTCCAGCAGGGGAGGCGACTTATAGGCCGTGGCTTGGCAGGCCCACTCGGCCAGACGCACGGCCCGCGCGCCGTCACGATATTTCGCCTCGGGACACGTGGCCAGCACCCAGGCCAGGTTGTTCGCAACGGTCACGTCCCCGGGATTCGCGGCATAAGCGGCCTCCAGATGAGTTAGGGCTTCGCCGTACCGGCCGATGCTGGAGAGCAAGCCGCCCAGGAGGCCGTGCACCATCGGACTGTTGGGAGCCAGTTGGGCGGTCTTGCGGGCATAGACCATCGCCTCCTGCTCGCGGTCGAGTCGCGCCAGGCAAGAGGCCAACAGGTACAGCGATTCGACATGGTTCGGTTCCTCGCTTAAGGCCGTCTGGAATTCCTGAATGGCCCTGGTGTACTCGTGACGCTGCTCATAGCCGACGCCGACCCGATAATACGTATAATAATCTGCGAACTCCTGCCGAATCTCTGCAAACCGCTCGGGCTTGACATTGACGAACTCGGGGATGTTGGCCGCGCGATCCGCGGCCGTAAAATGCTCCAGAAACACCGCGGGACTGTCGTTGCCCTCGGCGTCGATATGCGTCAGCCAAAGCTGCGTGAACGGGCCCGCTGCCTTGGACGAAAAGACGAGCCACTTGCCATTGGGCGACCAACTGTGCCAGGAATTCATTTTGTCGGGAAAGTTGCAGCGCATCTTGCGCGGTGTGCCGCCGGCCGCGGGCATGATGTAGAGCGTACTGTCCGGCCGCAACAGCATGAACGTGTCGCTCTGGCAGAAGACAATCCACTTGCCGTCGGGCGCGAAGCGGGGGAAGTAGTTGCTCATGCCGTTTTGCGATGCCCCAGGCAGCGGCGCGGGGGTGCCGCCTTGACCGTCGTTAAAATCGAGGCGATAGATGTCATAGCGGAACTTCTTGCCTCCGCCGAAAAACTCGGCGACTTCCTCCTTCTCGACCACGGCGGAGGACGGGTCTTTGAGGCCGGCAAGCGTGTAGGAGTCACTGCGGGCAAAGAGGATCGTTTTGCCGTCGGGACTCCACACCGGATTGCTCTGGACGTACCGCGGGTCGGCGGCGCCCGGGAGCGGGAAAAACTGCTTCGTTTGCCGGTCGTAGACCACCAGAATGCCCGCGACGGGAAAGAACCGCTGCGAGTAATCCAGCTCGTCGACCGCCGCGAACACGGAGCGGTCCTTGACCGTGCTGATCACGTAGCGCCCGTCCGGCGAGATCTGGGCCAGCAGCCCGAATGTCTGCTCTTTGTCTTCCCGTCGGTAATCGCTCCACGAGATCACTCCGTCCCTGGCCAGGACGGTCTGCGGCTTAATCTCCGCGATGACGTACGAGCCCTTGTCGCTTCCATAATCGACGTCCATCGCCAGGGTCTGGCCGTCGGGCGTGAAGGAGTGGCAGTTACCGCAGACCTTCATGCCGGTCAGCAGCGTAGGCGGCTGATAGGAAGAGACCTCGCCCAGGCGCCAGCGGATCGACTCGATGTTGTTGAGAACGTGACGGAAGGGAAGCGGCACATCACGATAGAAGATCGGCGCGCCCACAGGGTCATTCGAGATGGTCAGTCTTGCCCGCCCGCACGACAGGCTTTGTCCCGGCTCCGCGCTACAGAAACCAATGATGGTGACGGTCATCGTCTGCCCGCGCGACAGGCTCTTGATTCGTTCCCAGGTGTTCGGGTCGGGCATCCAGCGGCGGGGCGGCACCGGTGGGTCCGGCGGCTTGTACGCGGCGGCGGCCTCCGAAACCGTCCTGGGGTCACTGTCTCGCGCCCGTGGCGGCGTGGCCCCTTGCGTCAGCACGTACAGATGGTCCCGCCCATCCGCGCCGGCGAAGTCGATCACCCAGGTATCGGCCTTCGGGGCCGGATCGCTCCAGATGAAGGTCGGAGCGGCCATATCCGGCGGGAACACCGCCTCGTCCGGCGGGTAGTCAATCGTCAGCGCAAGCAGATTGTCGCTCCTTGAGGTCGCCTTCACCATCTGAAGGATAATCTGGCGGAGGCTCTCGTTCGGTGCTGCGCCGGCCGGTACCGATGGGGTAAAGACCACCGCATTGGTCGGGCCGAGGAGCGCGTGCGTCGCGGCCCAGGCCGGACTGACCGAGACGCCAAGGATCATCGCGGGCAATAGGAATAACACGGGTGTGACACGGCGAATCATGGCGCCTCGACTCCGCACCAGTAGCGGGACGTGTTGTTCTCCGCGCTGAGCCAGTCGGAGTGGCCGTCGAGGAACAGCAGCAGGGCGATAATCGCAATCACCACCAGAAGCTCAATCAACGTGAACGCCCTATGCTGATGTCGCACGCCAGCACCTCCGTAAGTCAAAATCTGCGTCGGTCGCAGCCAGCCTGATTATAACATGATCGTGACGACAACCTGCTGAAAAACCGTGGGCCACACCTATTGGGATGCTCGACAAGAAGCGGCGGTTGAGGATGCGTGGCTCTGTGGAGGCCTCGCTTCGGTTCAGACGGAATCTGGCGTCATCTGTCATCTCGAGCGCAGCGAACCGTAGTCGAGACATCTGGCTGCGAATCGTACGTGGCGCCCATTCGGGGCCAGATTTCTCCGCGCGGCCTCCGGCCTTGGTCGAAATGACAAAAAAGGCCAGGAGTCCTTCCGAACCGTTAGCACAGCCGACAGTGTATTGGGCCTGCCACTTTCTTGTCGTACACCCGCCTATCGGTCCTGAGCGGATTCTACTCGGGGAGTGCCTCCTGATAGACGTGACGGACCTGGGTTGCGTCCAGGGCGGCATCGTACACTCGCACGTCATCGACGATACCATTAAAGCGCCCGCTCTCATTCGGGTCAAAGGAGGCGCCGATCCTCAGGCCGCCGGTGTCGCCTGTATCGACCGAGGATTCCGCCATCTCATATACCACCTGCGGCCTGGTATCCACGTAGAGCCTTACGTCGCTGACGTGCGGGTCATCGGGAACCAATGGGTCGAGCGCCACGGCGATGTGGTGCCATTGCGTGTCGCCGACGAGCCGGGAGGCGAAGGCATAGCCCGCGCCGCAGGAGAACTTGAGCCTTCGGCTCGCATCGACCTCCAGCAGCCAATATTTGCCGGCCGAGTGCTCTCCCCATGCCAGAATGGCCTGGTTGGCGGCCGGCTTGTCATTCAGCTTGATCCACGCCGTGATGGTACGCGGACGTGCGCCGGTGATCCCGATATCGCCCGCGACCTCCGCGTAGCCATCCGTGCCGTCGAAGCGCAGTCCGCCGCCATTCATGCCGGGCACCCACTGGGTGTCGTCGCCGGCGAAGTCGTGCAGAATGGCCGGATGCTGCCCGCGCTCGTCGAAGGCGGTAGTACCCGCCGTCTCATCGAACTTCCAGCGTGCCAGCGGGGCGGGAAGTCCGTCCTCCTGCCGCCACAGATGTGCCAGCGAGGTAAAGTCACGCAGGTCGATCCGGTCATCTGCCGGCGACGAGATGTCACAGGCGGGCGCCCAGTCGATATCGCCCGGCCTGCGGAGCCACGCCGAGGACAGGAGCAGAAGGTCGTTCACGTCGACCGTCCCGTCACCCGTGCCATCCTGCGGGACGAAGCCGTCCACGCGAAAGATATAGGTGCGCGTAAACCGGGCCTCCTCGCCCGGCGCGAGACTGATCTGGATGAACTGCTCCGGGGACACCTGGTAATCCGTCGTCCAGATACCGACGTAGGCCGCCGGCATCGATGTCTCGATGGTCAGCCGCTGCTGCGTCTCGGCATGGCCCACGGTGAAACGCTCGGGTCCCGCGTAATCTTGCGGTTTGTAGACCCAGATCTTGGGCACGCTGGAGACTTTCTCCATGTACTCGATCATGTTCGCAATGCGGACCACGGTCGCCGCACTGGCGATCGCGAAGCTTCTGCCTTTCGGGGGCGGCTGCCAGGGCGTGACGGCGGGGGAGGTCGTGAAATCGTAGGGGAATGAGAGCCTTACATTCGGCCCCACCGACCGGCCGTTGAAGCAGACAAAGTTGTGGAGGTACTGCTCCGTCGTGAATCGTTTGGTCCCCGTGTTCCGCAGCAGATACTTCATGATGAGCCGGTCGTTCCGGACGATGACGTCCTCCTCCAGACGGCAGGAGTAGCCGTTCGCGCTGCCGTCGAGCGTCTGCACGAAATGGACCCGGTCCGCCTGCCACGTGGCGGTGGTATGTGACGACTCGATGACGGGATAGCTTTTGCTGAAGTCGTAGGCGCCCGCGTCCCGCCGCAGGATTCCGACACCGATCTTGAGAAAGGGGTCTCCGTTCTTGCCTTCGTTGTAGCCGGGCGGGTCCGGCTGAAACGCCTCCTGTCCGATGTCGAATTCCATAGGCAGTCCGCCCAGGAACTGCAAGGCGCCGCCGCTGACGGGCGAGTACAGGAATTCCTGGCCGCACAGTTGCGCACGCAGAACATTCGCGACCGGAGAGAACCGCAATCCTTTGTTCCACTGGTATTGTCCCGATTCCGGGTCGGCGATCTCGACGACCAGGCTGCCGCTCCGCAAAACGCGCGTCCCCGTGTGGACGGGCAGCACGTCACCTGCGCAGGCGCGACTTGCGCCGGAGGCCAGCAGAACGACCGCCGGGACCAGCATCCGAATCAAAGCGAATCTTGACATGGCCTCCACTCCTTTCCTGAGGGTCAGGCCCGGCGGCCTGAGCGGACAGGGAGCCGCAGGGAAACCCGTTCAGGCGGCGGACGTGACCGCGACTTCCGGAGTTCGCCGATCCCGTTCCTGTGGCGGCGGTCTCTCCGGTTCGTCTATTATACCAAACGGGCGTCAGAAAGAACAGGAGCGGACCAGCGGCCTATGTGCGACTATGTTTTGTGGCGGGCAGGCCCACTGTACTGGTCATGCTGAACGAAGTGAAGCATCTGGCCCCAGAACGAGAGGTGTGTTGGGGAAGCGAACGAAACCTCTCCTGCGGTGCCCAGATCCTTCGCGTCGCTCAGGATGACAACATCCGTGCCAAGCATTGCCTTCTACGTGGTTACAGCCTGGCACAAAACTTAGTCACACACGGCGACCTCAATACAGAAGTTCGAGGATGCTGTCGCGGAGGACTTCGTCTTCGTGCCGGAGGTCGCGCATGTAGCGGATGATATCCCGGCGGCTGATAATGCCGACGAGCTTGCCGTCGTCGAGGATTGGGACCCGCCGGAAGTGGTTCTGCCGGAAGCTCTCGGCGATCTCGCCGATGCTGTTGTCCTGTTGGAAGCAGACCACGTCCGTGGTCATGAAGTCCGCCACTTTGCCGGGTGCATCCTCTTGCTCACAGAGCAGGGTCAAGACATCTTTTTCCGTGATGATGCCGACCAGTGTTCCATCTTCGTCCACGACCGGCAAACCGGTGATGTTGTTGAGGGCCATGGTACGTACGGCTTCGTAAATGTCCTCATCCCTGGCTATCGTGATCACGCTCGTGTTCATAAGCTCTTTTGCAGCAATCATTTATTACACCTCTGTCTTTCCGTTGATCCTTGCGCCCGCCCGTAGCGGCGATGGACCCTATATCGGCAATTGCCGCCGCTCGATTGAGTTCATCCGCGTCGGGCACGGCAGGCCGCAAACCTCGAAAAAGCAGGATTTTGCCCAAAAGAGGTTGCATTCTGCGGAACAGATGGTGTAAAATGTACATCTGTATGTTAGTATGCCTGCGCGGACCTGAAGCAGGATCACCGACAGGAGAAAGAGATACCGGAGAAAAAGGAGGCGTAGTTATGAGCCGAAAGCGTGGCTTCACACTTATCGAGCTGCTGGTCGTCATCGCCATCATCGCTATCCTGATGGCTATCCTCATGCCGGCTTTGAACAGAGCGAGAGAGCAGGGCCGGCGCGCGGTCTGTCAGGGCAACCTCAAGCAACTGACCCTCGCCTGGATGATGTATGCGGACGAGAACGACGGCAAAATCGTCAACGGGGCCGGCGGCTTCCACTACCTGCAATCGGGACAGACGGAAGATGGTTCCGCCACGGGCATCATTGAGAGAGCCTGGGTCGGCCGGGGCTGGGGCAATAACTGGAACGCTGCGACCGTGGACAATACCGGCGTCACGCAGGCCGGGCAGATGAAAGCCATTCACGAAGGCGCCCTGTGGCCGGTGGCCAAGAACGAAGGCAGTTACAAGTGCCCGACCGGGCGACGGAATGAGTGGGTCACGTACTCCATCGTGGACGCCATGAACGGTTTGTATCGCACGGGGACAACCAGTGTGGCCGGTGCCCATCCGTTCGCCGTGGGCAAGAGAATCGGACGGACGGTCCTTTGGATCAAGAAGAGGGCCGAGATCGTCAGTCCGACCCCGGCCGAGCGCATGCTGTTCATCGATGAAGGCGCCATGACGCCGGACAGCTATGCCGTAAACTACACGAACGGTCCCTGGTGGGATAACCCGCCGGTGCGTCACGGGGACGGCACGACGGTGTCCTGGGCGGACGGCCACACCATGCACCTCAAGTGGAGAGCCGCGGAGACCGTGGACTACGGCAGAAAGTATATGAATTATTACGGCGGCGGCAACTTCATGCCCACGAGCGATGATGGCATCGAAGAGCTGCGACAGTTCCGAAGGTGGGTCTGGGGCAAGATTGAGTAGCCCTGACCGTTCACGGTGTCGCTCTCTTATTCAAACCTGCTGAGTCACACAGGGGTCGCTCAGTCTCGCGGGTGAGACTTAAGTCGGTGCGCTCTGTTTTTGCACATGGCCGGCGAGCCCCCTGAGGACGCGACCTGCCGGATCTCTCCATTTGTCCGATCATGCCGAAGTATTGTATTTCCCTCTTGACTCGTGTAGAATACTCTCATGGTGCTCGAGGTGCAGTTCCGATCTCGGGGATAGTCTTACCGTTGGCGGCACCATCAACGCCGTATTTGTGGATGCCCATGTGGAGTGGGTACGCTCCGCGCTGCAAACGGACCAGGGCCAGGCGGATCGGTCGGAGGCAGAATACGACCGATTCGAGAAATTCGGCTGGCCGTTCGATAAGAAGCCCAACTAACCACAATTTCTTCAGCCGTTCCTCATCACACGACCGGCTCGTTGCGAACGGGGACCGATAATCGCCGGGGCCAAGCTTCTTAATCGAAGTGCGCGTGCGAAGATCCGTTTGCGAGAGACATCCATCAGCCATCGGGGGGCCGTTTGGACCGTTTCCTATTGAGTCCAAGGCTCCCAGATAGGTATAATGAAATATTGGATGTGCGCTTGACGAGTGAAGGGAGTAGAACCGCATTGTGAGTTTGTCGACTCGATTTTCCTGGTTGAATGCAGATTGTAGCAGTAGCCAATCAGAAGGGCGGTTGCGGCAAGACGACGACCGCCATCAACCTGGCGGCGGCGTTCGCCAAGCTGGGACACCGGGTCCTGCTCGTCGATTTTGACCCACAAGCGCATGCCACTCTGGGGCTGGGTTATGACCCCAACTGCTTCGAGAAAACCGCGTACCATGTGATGGTCGACGGCTACATGCCCGTTTCCGAAGTCGCCGTGGCGACCCGTGTCAGCCGGCTCTCCCTGCTGCCCAGCAATATTCTGCTGGCCGGGGCGGAATTGGGGGTGCACGACATGCGCGGAAAGGAGCTGATTCTCGGCGAGCAGTTGCGACTCGTCTCACTCCAGTATGACCTGTGTGTGATCGATTGCGCCCCGTCGCTCGGTTTGCTCATGGTCAACGCACTGGTCGCCAGCCACAGCGTCATTATTCCGGTCCAGGCTCACTTCTACGCTCTGGACGGCCTGAAGCGGCTGATGAACACCCTCCAAGTCATTCGGACCCGCTTTTCTCCCTGCGAAGTCCGGCCGCTGGGCCTGCTGCTCACGTTCGTAGAGAATCGCACGAATCTGAGCAAGCGGATCGAGCTGGGGATGCGCGAGGTCTTCGGCCCCTTGATTTTCGAGACCGTCATTCACAAGACCGTGGCCCTGGCGGAGGCCCCGAGCGTGGGCCAGTGCATCCTGACTTACGCCCCGAACAGCAGGGGGGCTCAGGAATATGAGGCCCTGGCGCGGGAGGCCATCGCCCGTCTTCAGGCGCCGGAGATTATCGACCCGGACGCACCAGAGCCGACCTCGTGACCTGCCCGTGCGGGGAGCGGGGGACCGCCGCAGGATGCCCGTGCGGCGCCGTTCAGGACAGCCTCGATCTTTCTGGCATAGTCCCGCGTGATTGCCTTTTCGTCGCCGCGCGGCCCACCGTTGTGGATTCGCGCCATCTCGATCAGGCTCTTGCCTTTGCCATAGTGACGTAAGTAGGCCCGCACGACCTGCTTGGCCTTCCACGGGTCTCTTGCCTCGCCGTAGTTCCAGTCCACGCCGAGGATTTTCGTGCCATCCTCCCAATAGGCTCGGTGAATCTGGTAGATCCCCATGGCCCGGCCGGTGTCGCCCACAGCGTCCGGGATGCTGTTACTCTCGACCCGGGCGATCGCATCGAGGAGAAGCTCCAGATCATCGTTTGCGACGGCCCGAACAGTCTCGGTCGCTGTCAGCAGGCACAAGCCCGCCACCGTAATGGAAAACTCGGACACGAGTTTCATTGTTCTGCCCCCCTGTTTCCTGAAACGCCCGTGAGAATCAATGCCGGTTTGTCAAAGCTCACGCATCAAGAGCCGGTTATCCCCACTACGCAGGCCGGGACACGAGGTGCGGGAAATCCGCAGGAGTGCGACAAAACCCGCCGGACTTCCCGGTGGATAGGGCTCAAGATGGGGCCTGCGCAGGTGAAGAGCCTGTCAGGACGCGGTCCAGGATTCAGGACGGCAGAATCGTACTGCCTGGCAATTCCTCCAAATCTTTCTTATTACTATTTGTCGAGCGGCTTGATCCGGATATTGCGGAACTCGAGGTAATCACCGTGGCCGAGGAAGCCGATCCGGCCGGTCGTCCGCTTCAGGCCGGGATGCTCGTTCCCGTCGATCGTTTTCGGCGTGCTCGCCTTCTCGATATCCGCATCGACGATGGTGACGCCGTTGAGCTTCACGGTAACCTGCTTGCCCTTGGCGGTGACTTCCTCGGAATTCCATAGCCCCACCGGCTTGAGGTGGCCGGGTTTCGCCGGAACGACGCCGTAGATGGAGCCGTGATGCTGATAGTCCTTGAGCCAGCCGCGGTAGCGCGGCGAATCTTCATCGAGAATCTGGATCTCCATTCCCTGGTAAGCGGCGTCGCCCTGTCCCGCCATGCGGATGCCCAGTCCGTTATTCGCGCCCGGCGTCAGCCGGAACTCGAACCTCACCACGAAGTCGCCGTACTCCTTCTCCGTGCAGAGGTTCCCGGCGCCGCCCTGGGACGGATCGACGACCAGCACGCCGTCGTTGACCTGGTACCCCTGGGTGTTGATCCACCCCGTCAGGTCCTTGCCGTTGAAGAGCGGCACGAAACCTTCCTTCTTCTCGTCCGCCGTCAGCTCGTTGGTCCCCTTCTCGCGCGGAATCTCGCGCATGTAGACATTCCGGAAGTAGAGTGGATTGCTGTGGTTCTGCAATTCGATCTGGCCGGTCGGATAGATGGGCTTGTCCCGCTCCCAGTAGTTCTCCATAATGACGTTGTCGACCACCAGCTCATCGTTGAGTATCACCGTGACGCGTGGGCCGATCATGGTGATTCGGAAAGAGTTCCACTCGCCGACGGGCTTGTCCGCCATCTTCAAGGGCTTGCTCGGCCCTTTTTGGTTATTATAGAGCCCGCCGGAGCCGACCTGCGCCCCGACGAGGCGATTGGCCGTATCCCAAATCTGGACCTGAGGCGAGCCCCGCAGATAGATGCCGCTGTCGCCGCCTTTTTCGATCTTCCACTCGACGAGCATCTCGAAGTCGCCATAGTCCTTGGCGGTGCACAAGCTGCGTCCCTTGCCATCGAAACAGATGATGCCGTCGGCCGCCTTCCAGTGCGCCCGCATGTCCTCGTCGGCCTCGCGCTGCAACTTCGCCAGCTCATCCGGCGCCAGGGCCACCCGCTTGGCCGGATTGTCATAGGGTCCCTTCAACAGCCCCTTCCAGCCGGTCAGGTCTTTGCCGTTGAACAGGGCTACGAACCCCTCCGGCGGCTGGTTCAACGCCGGTTTGGAAGCCTCCGCCGCCCGTCCCGACGCTGCCAGAGCCAGCACCAGCAGGGACACCATGACTAAGGTCAGACTCGTGATGGGATAGATCGCATGTCTTCTCATTGTGACGCCTTCCTTTCCTGCCTGAATTTCGGAGGGTGGGATCGCGTTGCGGCGTGACCCACACTCCGGCTGCATCAACCAATCGGCCACAACGGACCAAAGTCTATGCCCGTGCACCCGCTGCGTCAAGCTCTCGGTCCCGCGATCCGGCTCGTAGTGACGCCGTAAGGCCTTTGTGTCGTGGCCATCCTGGCCACGCCCGTGCCGAAGGCGTCGCTCGTGCCGAGGGCGTCCCGCCCTCGAATCGCGGGCAGGATGCCCGCGACACTGGGACCCTTCGCAGCGCGGGCGAGACGCCCGCGACACGTTCTTTCGATGCCCTTACGGGCACACTACCAGCCCATCCGGACAAATTGGCTTTGTTTCTTCGCAGCCGTTCTCAACCACATCATTCATAACCTCTGTATCACAAGGAACTTGGCCCTCATTTGCACCTGGCGAAATTGGCTTTGTTTTGCATAATCCGTCCGTTTGGACGGAAGTGTTAGAAGTGTCAAGTTTGAGGTTTGAAGTTTGAAGAGTGGACGCTTGCCTCTCTTTACTTGCCACTTGAGACTTCAAACTTGAAACTCCTTCTCCCTGGCCATCCAGCTCGCGCAGGAGGCGCAGCCGTTGCAGCTCGGCCATGGTCTTATACAGGCTGTGCTCGATCCGCCGTTCATACATGAGCAGCCGGTCCAGGACCCTGCTGTTGGAGAAGTCCTTTATGACCGCTCGGCCCAGGTCCAGATCGCCGTCGCCATCCGGCCCGCCTTCCGGCCGACCCGCCCCTTTGGGCTCCAGCGACTGGACGAGCTTGGCCAACGGGCTGCTCCTGTCGGCCAGCAGGGCATCAAAGACCTCATTCTCAATCCGTTCGACCCGTCTGAGCCGCCAGGAGAGGCCGGCAACCCGTTCCGCCAGCATGGACTCCATCGGCCCGACCGGCGCCAGTTCCCCGAGCATCGCCTCGCGCTGCAGGTCAAACTCCGCCTGATCCTCTCCCTTGATGACATCCAGCCGGCCCGACAGGCCATGCTTGACGGCGTTCTGCGCGACGGTCGCCTTACCCCCGGCCGTACGCGGACCCGTGGACTTCTGGGCGTTTGAACGGTTGGCGACGACTTGCGCTTCTGTAGCCATTGTGATTCCCTCCAAAGTTACAGTTATTATGTACCATTTACGATTAAACTTCTGTTGCGTTATTACCATACCGCCCGCCCTATTCGCCGTCAAGTGAAATTCTGGTGACATTTTAGGCTAGGCCCTTGTAGGGGCAGGCCCCCGTGCCTGCCCTCCTCCGCAGCCACCGATAAACCCTTGCCGCACAGAGATTTACATGGTTGTCGCGACAACCGTAGGGCGGAACAAAATCAGCACGCAGAGACGCGGAGACGCCGAGGGACACAGTTGAACCTTCTGGCAAAATGAGCTCGTGCCGGTTTTTCCGGGGAGCGGGTACGTGACGCCGCTTCCCTAATCCGCATTTGCCTCGTCGCTTTTTCCCTTGGCCCAGGTCCAAAGCCCGGCTACAATACTCTCTATGGTTAAGCGTGACGGCTTTGGAGGCCGAGAGATGACTTGGAAAAATGTACCTGACACCTTTAATTCCCCCAATGCACGAGGACCTCCGAGACCTGCCCGATAAAATGAGTTTTTCCCCCGCGATCGGACTGGGACCACACGTTCACCATAGAGCGGTGCTGCTCTATATAATATTGGAGAGGTGCGGCCCCTCGAACCTGCAATCAACGGGGTCGAAAAAGAAGTTCAGACTCATTCGTGAATAAGTGGTTAGTGGTTGGAGGTTATGAATCATGATTAGAAGAATAATATTCATTACAGTAGTGTGTGCGTTTGTAGCAGCACCTGCGTTAGCTGTTCACATGGGGACGGCGACGTTTCAGGGTGTCGACCCAGGGGGGGCGTGGTGGGGCGCCGTCGAGGCCGGTCAGTACAACCTGACGACCTGGGGCCTTGGCGTGATTCAAGGGGATGGTGTACAATTTGGGACGTTCTCTCTCGAGTGGAGTGAGCCTATAGAGCTTGGTGTAACGTACGACGCCGACGTTTCTAATGCGGCTATTTACGGTGCCGGTCCTAAGGATGGCGAGACTATCAGCGACCCCCTCGATCCTAGGAGCGCGTATCTCTACGATCAGTATTTGAAGGGTAATCTGCATGGTTGCACCGCCGACACTTTTCAGGTCCTTATCTGGGCCTTTGAAGATGAACTTCCTTGGCCAACCGAGGTCACTCCAGAGGTCGAGGCGCTCGCGCTCCTTGCCGAGAATTGCGGGTGGTCCGATACAGGAAGCTACCGTGTAATGAACCTATGGAACCCCGACGGTAGCCGCGCCATGGATTTCATCGTTCGCGTGCCCGTTCCCGCAGCCTCTATGACGCTTATCAGTGCCGTGGATACCATTAATACGTTTGCTCCGGAAACCTTTAAGAACAAGAACTTGGGCAATGTTTTGACGAATAAGATAAACGCAGTACGTAAATCAATAGATCAGGGTGATTACACTGATGCTATTGATAAGCTGCGAAAGGACATCCTGGAAAGGACAAATGGCTGTGCAGAAACCGGAGCACCCGATACAAATGATTGGATAGTGACTTCCAGTGAGCAAGAGCAGCTGTATCCACTTATCCTTGAAGCTATTAAGTGCTTAGAAGAGGCGATACAATAGTGATCCACCATGAGATTGCCAAAAGGGCTGTGAGTATCCACTTGCGGCCCTTTTTATCCGCCCTCGCAGACGCTGTTGGTCAAGGGTTTGCCCAGACGGCGGACTGGAGGGACAGCCACCTATTATTTTCTTGACACCGGGGGTCGCGGGGTCATAATTCCGGGGACACCATCAATCCTGTTCGACAGGAACAGGGGGTCACACCTACACATTTCACAAAGGGAGGAACCCTAGGTACGCGGTGCTTTTTCCGGGTTTGCTCATCCGCGCCATGCCACTTGGCGTCAGAGTCTGATGATTGGTCAGGCCGTGGGGGAAACCGGGGACAGTCACCTATTATGGTGCGCTTGAGTCCTGATTGTCAGGGACATGATGACGGCAATTGGCGATGATGACACCGGAATCATGACCCCGTGGCGAGGGAACGGACGCTGAAGACTTCATTCTCCGTCAAGGATTCGATCGACGACTCGGGTACGGTGATGACCGCGATCGTATCCCCGAGGGCATTGAAAATCTCCAGAGAATAGCCGTCTTCCCCGCCGGGCACCGGGTGATGCTCCACGACGGTGGCCACATCCCCCTTCTTCAGCCCTTTTTCGGGAATGTCGTTCTTCAAGACGACTTCTTCAAAAAGGTTATACTTCATCGTTCTACCTTCTATCTGATCTCGCGTGCCGCGGGCAAGACCCTGCCCCAGGCACTCCCAGCATCCACATTATCATCTACGAAGA
>Ga0315281_10000255_pt1 | contig 71124 bp, 69 predicted proteins | sample YL17G07_0_MG_FD_204540 | JGI IMG/M metagenome (GOLD analysis project Ga0315281, IMG submission 204540) | Sediment microbial communities from Yellowstone Lake, YNP, Wyoming, USA - YL17G07_0 | ecosystem: Environmental > Aquatic > Freshwater > Lake > Sediment | place: USA: Wyoming | collected... | reverse complement strand
TTATTATAAACCACATCTGTTATTAATTCAATGGCTATTTGGTTTGCAGAGTCATAAAATATTATACCAGAGACACGTAATCTCAAGGTTTTTTAAATTCCCCTTTTAAAAAAGGGGAATTAAGACAATTATACCATTTTGGAGCCTATGATGCCCTCTTTGTTTAATTATATCAATATGTTATAACTAATTTATAGGGTGCGAAACTTGAGTTAATTAGATGGGTTTAATGGACAATCTTTGTCTTGTTCAAATATTCCAGAATGAATCCCTTCGTAAGTAGCTATTATTGCTTGATCTATAGTTTCAAAAAAATTTTCTTCTCCAATTTTTTCATAAAGATGAGTCCTATGCATAACTTGTAAGACTTGGAATTTTATTCCAATAAATGATATCTCAATTCTATTGCCCTTTAATCTGTCGATAAGCTGATTTAACATATCTTCTCCAGTTGCATCAAGTTCATTAATTCCGTATCCCACTATAAATATATGTTTAAGGGATTTTTTTGCCAATATAAGTTCAAGTATCTGGTCTTCAAGATAACTTGTATTTGCAAATAATAAAGATCCATCAAATCTAATTATTGAGATATACTGACAGCGTGAGAGATTCAGCAATTCTGCATCTCTATAAGTATTATCTGCAGTCTTTGAAAGCAATGCTATCCTTGGTTTCATATTACGATATAGAAAATGAATAAGTGTAAGTCCTATCCCAATTATTATTCCGCCTTCAATGTGTGGCGCAAAAAAAAGTGTTGAAATAAAGGTTATTACAGCAATTATTCCATCATATTTTTGTGCATGCCAGACTTGAATTACTCCTTTAATATTCATAAGTTTAAAAACTGCTAAAGAAATTATTGCCGCTAAAACTGATTGTGGCATATAATAAAGAAGAGAGGTTAAAAATAGAAGCGTAATAGCTACTATGCCACTTGTGAATACTGTCGACATGCCAGTAAGAGCCCCAGCTTGTAGATTTACTGCAGTACGTGCAAATGATCCGCTCACTACGCAGCTACTGCTGAATGATCCTACTACATTTGCTAGTCCTTGACCAATCAACTCTTGATTAAGGTCAACGCGTTGCCCTGTTCTTACTGAAAGCGCCTTTACTACTGCTACTATTTCCATTAGCCCTAATAATAAAATTACAAATGCGCCAGGTATAATATTAAAAATAACCTTTAGATTAATCTTTGGGATAGATAACTTTGGGATACCCTTAGGAACATTACCTACCACCTCGCCGCCACCTATTAGTGGAATTTCTTTAAAATTGAGAGGATCTCTTCCTATCATAAGGTGCCATGATACGCCATCATCTTTGACGTCAGCAGGGAGTTTTCCTATAGGATAAAAGTTTGATATGCTATTAGTTGTAACAGCTTGAAATCGAATCTCCCGCAATTTTTTTCTTAATTCATGTAAAGTATGTCTATATTCAATAATACTTAGATTTATTTCATCTATTAGAAGCTTTATATCTATCGTTTCAGAACTGTATTTTCCATACTTTTGTTCTGCAGTTAAAAGCATATCATTTTCTTGAGCTATTTGTTCTGAAAGCATATTTCTAGCTATAGCTGCTTTATTATATTCAGTAAGCATATTTATTGTTACGGTATCTTTTATGGATTCAATATCAACTTTTCTATTATTCTCAAAATTTGTAGCCCATGCTAATACTGATGTAATGATCAAAGCAATAAGCACTCCTGGTATTTTAGAATTTATTCTTTTCACTATTACGATTATAGCCATGGCTAAGACTGCCATAAAAAATGATGGATAATGGATATAATGAACTGCTTCCTTTAATACATCAATAATCGTTTGATAAGTATGGTCAGAATTGTCAACATAAACATTAAAGAGTTTCGATAATTGAGAAGTGCCAATGATTATAGCAGCAGCATTTGTGAATCCAAGAACAACTGGATGAGAAAGGAAATTTATTAAAATGCCTAAGCGCAGTAATCCTACAGCTAATCTAAATATTCCTACAATTAGAGCTAATAATATAGAATAAGAAATAAATAATTCGCTTCCACTTCTAGCAAGAGTTGAGACAATTGCAGCACTCATCAGTGAGGACATAGCTACTGGACCAGTTGAGAGTTGATTGCTTGAGCCAAACATAGATGCAAAAATAGGAGGTAAAAGTGCTGCATAAAGCCCATAGTAAGGCGGAACACCAGCTAACTGAGCATACGCCATTGATTGAGGTATTACAATTGGAGCAACTGTAATACCTGCTATTAAATCTGAGCGAAGAGTTGCCCATGAAAAATTTTTATACCATGATAATACTGCTGGACTCAAGATTTAAACCTCCTATAATTAATAACAAATTAAACCTCAACCAGTTTTGTTGTCATTAGGTCTATTTCAAATCCCAAAGAATTAGCTGCTTTCTGGATTACTTCTACAAATTCCTTTGGTTTAAATGGCTTATTAATAAAATCAAAAGCGCCTAACTCCATTGCATTTCTTGCTACATCCATCATTGCATAACCTGTAATAACAATAATTTTTGTCCTATCATTTTTTTTACGCGCATGTTTAAGTACATCAAATCCATTCATTTCCTTCATACGCAGATCGGTTACAACAATATCAAAATCTACTTCACTAATTCTCATTACTGCCTCAATTGGGCTAATAAATACCTCCACCTCACATCCCTGTTTACGTAATGATTGAGACAGCCTTTTACCGACTATCTCTTCATCGTCAAGTATTAAAATTTTTATTTTCTCATTCATTAGACTCTCCTTTATTTTATTTAAATAATATGATCAGAACTAATCGTAGTAACTGGCAGACTTACTGTAAATGTAGCGCCAACCCCCATCACTGAATCAACGCTCATAATGCCATTATGATTAGCGATAATACCCTGACAAACTGAAAGACCAAGCCCAGTGCCTGAACTAAGATTTTTTGTTGTAAAAAATGGGTCAAAAATATGGTCTATTATATGTTTTGGAATACCTGTCCCATTATCAATTACTTTAAAAACAACAGCATTTGCTTCTCCTGATTGACTTGCTGAAAAGATTATGTGTCCTTTTTCTCTCATGGCATCCTTTGCATTTAAAATAAGATTAATAAATACCTGTTTAAGTTTTTGCTCATCTCCATAAATTGAGGGCAGATTTTTTGATACCACTATATCAGTAGAAATATTATTAAGAGAAAGTTCATTATTAACTATGCGCATGACATCACTAATAAATCCTGAAACCTTGATTAATTTCATTGTGCTTGAACTTTCACGGCTAAAATCAAGAAGATCATTAACGATCTTGCGAGCCCTTTCAGAATCATTTAAAATGTCATTATTTATTTCTTTAATCTCTTGCCGTGATAAGTCATCAAATTCATCATTAAGCGTTTGTGAAGAAATAAGAATATTATTAAGGGGATTATTCAACTCATGCGCAATACCTGCGGTCAATGATCCGATAGCTTGAAGTTTATGTGTTTGTATAGATTGTTTTTGTCTCATGTCTATAGTTTTAACCATATTATTAAAGGCATCTGCAAATATATGGAACTCATCTCTGAATTTCTGATTTAATTCAACATTCACATAAATCCCTGATCCAATTTTATTAGAATGATTAAGTAAAATATTAACAGGCTTTAAAATCTTTCTCGTAAGAAATAATCCCAATATAAATAGCGTAACAAACGGAAGTGACATAAAATACTTATTGTATCTTAAAAATTGATTAATGCTTTCATGGAGAGATTTCTTTTCTAAATCAAAAATGATTTGTGAAAATTTTTCTAGAGATAGCCCTTGAGGTAAAACTTGTATTCTGATTGAAGATATTTCAGGATCGTTTATATCAAATATCTTACTATTTAAGCTATATTCACTCAATTTTTCAAAAATCTCAATACGTCTTGTAAGATGTGTAACCATTGACATTACGTTCTGCTCACCTGCAAATTCCTTAAATTGTTCATAATTTTCAAAAACCATTTTTCTGGCTTCAACAAGATTGACTATAGTCTCTTCAAGATTATCACCTGTTAAAAAATATCTCTCTTCAAAATGTTTAGACCTAATAACTTTAAGTATAAATTCATTTGACAGTTCGATAAATGAGCTTCTTTTTTCTAACTTAGAATGGGCAGAGGTCTCATGAATAACTCCAAATAATGCCAATAAAAAAAGAAATAGTAATACAGCGGCAACCTGTTTTTTTAGGTTTATATTATAAGATTTATTAATAAAGTAATTTATATTTTTGATGATTAATTGCATGAACCTTACCTTTCATTGATAATTTTAATAGATATCACATCAACTCATGAACTTGCAATATTAGATAAAAATATCTATGGATAACCAGATAATATAGTTTCGAAATAATCCTCAACAAATCTAAGTCTTTCAATATTATTAATATCATTTATCTCTGCAACAACCGAGTTTATCTTTTCAATATTTTTCCCAAAGTTTTTCTTTAGACAAAAAGTATCAATAAAAATCTTTCCTGTTTTAACTGTAAGAATAATTTTAGGGTCAATATCAAGGAGTTTTGCCTTTAGTGTTAAGGCAAGCTCTGCATCCTTGAGACAATTAATAGAATATGTCATCGGTTGAAATCTCTTGGATTTTATTGTATTAACGATAATATCAACCGCCTTTGCAGCGCCAATTTGATCAAGATTTATAACCAAATCATAGAAATTTGGATTAGTTATATCAGCCTTAAATATATACTCAGACCATCTTGAATATTCACTATCATTTTTTATTATGCTCTTATAAGCTGCCTTTGCAGATATACTTTCTTTTTCCATCATTGTTTGAATACGGGTTTCAAGATTTGCAATAATCCTAACCTTAAAGACATGCGAAATCCCACGCGCCAAAACAAAACCACCATGACCATAATATGCAATATTATCTTTTAGTAATTTACGAATTAATAATAATTGAAGATATACAATATATTTATCCTTATCAGGATGAACTCTGTCTGCAGATATTGGCGCCTTATAGATTGCCTTTTCAATCAAGGTTTTTGAAACATTAAATTCTTTTGCTGTCATATCAATTATTTCATTACCTATTAATTCATAATTTAACTCCTTTGCAGCAGAGTTAATAATCTGACCGCTTTCACAATATGATTCAGTTGTTAAAGTTATAATTGACATCAATTCTCCATTCTATTCAATATTAGAGTCCACAAATTTATTTAATAAAAGCTGCTCTTTCCTGACAAACAAGTCAATCCATGTCATCATTTATGTATAAATCTTACTCTAAATAATTTATTCATAGAAATAGTATATAAGGTTATAATCAAGGAAATATGTCGGAATTAAGGGATATTATTTATATATTTTTCTTACAGGATGTAGGAATTATTCTTACAATACAAGATTGGTATTATTTCAACTTCTTAATAATAACATATCGTATTAGTTCAGCATTTGTTTTAAAATGCATCTTAGTTCTGATTCTATCTTTATAAGTCGCAACGGTTTTCAGGCTGATACCAAGTTCACCGCCTATTTCTTTTAAGAGCATACCAGATGCAAGCATTAACATCACCTTATATTCTCTCTCTGAAAGCATTTCATGGAGCGGTTTTTCTTTTTGATCTTTATTGACATGCTGCGCAAGTTTCTGCGCAACGGTCGGGGTGATATACTTTTTACCAGAAGAAACTATTCTAATTGCAGTGGTCAGTTCATCGGCAATGCTTCCCTTATTAATATAACCATAAGCGCCGCTTTCAAAAGCCCGAATGGCAAACTTGTTTTCTGGATACATAGTTAGTATAAGTACCTTTATCCCATTATGTGTCTTTACTAACTCTTCAAGCACTTCAAATCCATTCCTGTCAGGCAGGGAAATATCCAGAACAAGGACATCACATTCAACATTTTTAATGAGTTCAATACATTCCGAGGCATCTTTTCCCTTTCCTACTAAAATCATATCGGTTTGCCTGGCTATAATTTTCTCCAGTCCATCAATTATTATAGGATGGTCATCAACTATCGCTATTTTTATTATTTTAATTATTATTCCTCCAAGGTATTGAAAGAGTTACCATAGTGCCGTTATTTTTAGCGCTTATTATGTTGATTTCTCCGCCAATCATCATGGCTCTCTCCTTCATACCTAAAATACCAAGCGAACTGTTTTTTGAAATTTCAAAATCGCTTATACCCTTGCCGTTATCTATAATTAGAAAACGTAAATAACCATTAACGTATTCTACAATAACACATGCTTCGTCAGCGCTGGAATGACGTATGATGTTTGTCAAAGCCTCCTGAACGATTCGAAATATGGAAATCTCTGTTTCATCGTCAAATTTTAACTCTTCTTCATTGCAATATAGCAAATAACGTAAGGAACACGAGATTCCATTACGTTTTGGAAAATCATCAATGTAAGTTTTTATGGCAGATATCACTCCAAGATTATCTATTTCTACTGGTCTTAAGAACATTGCTATATTTTGTACCTGTTTTAATATTCTGTCTGTAGTGAATGATAACGAAATAAGTTTTTCAGTGAAAATATCATCACATTTTAATGCAAGCATATCTTCTGTCAAAAGGGAGATATCGATTTTCATTCCTGTAATTATCTGCCCTAATTCATCGTGAATTTCACGAGAAATTATGGCTCTCTCATCCTCTTTTATAGAAAGAATCTTTGAAGTAAGCATATGCAATTTATTCTCAGTCTCCTTATGAATCTGAATTTCCTCTTTAAGTTTATCATTAATATTTATCAATCTTTGTGTACGGTCAACGACAATTCCTTCAAGCTGTTCGTTATAGAGAATGAGTTTATCTTCCATCTCCTTATTGAATAATCTGATTGACCCTACAATCGTTACGGTGATACTCATACCAACGGCAATTCTGAATATCTGAACAGGAATGCCTATCATTGAATGAAAGTTATCGGAATTAAGCAGGTTTGAAGGAAAAAATTCACCTTTAGGCACTAGAACTCCTGCTAGAATTCCGTATATCCAAAACGAATTGTACGCTATAAGAAAATATTTATCGACTTTTAAATGCTTTAAGGCATCCTTTTCCTGCCGATAATATAGATAAAACCCTGCGGATGTTAATATGTAACTTGGAAATCCTAGTAAATATCTTATCAAAATTTGTGCCATAGATAAGAACTTATCAGATGTATCTATTAAGATAAAAAAAATAAAAGAAAATGCAATCGGCATCAACCACCATCTAAAATTGCTTGACAGTGCGTTTATGAAAATATTGTCACTAATTAATAATATTCTCCTGGCAAATTCAAATAAAAAACAATATGAAATTATAAGCGCGATTAAACTTATTATTCCTAACAATTTATTATCCGAATTAATAAATGAAAACATATCAAGCCATTCGCCAAAGCCATGAATAAGGGCAAATACTGCCAGCAGCCAGATAATCCCCGCAAGTTTAAAGCCGCTCTTTTTCTTAGGACTGGCAAGTATTAGTATCCCCATTGAGATAAAACATAATCCATAGAAAAGATATACAACATCCATATTATTTTGAAACCATTTTTCCATGTGATATTATATCTACTGCTATGAATATGCTAATACAAACTTATCCACTTAAAAGCTCTCCTTTATTATGATACAATGATCTTTGCCATCTCTGCTATTTAATAATTTATTGTATTATAAGTTTTTGTGGTAAATGGGTTGGAGATTTAATTTTTTATGGGATTGATGTTAATATTATAAGATTATTCTATAATATAAATATGTATAAACAAAATATAATGAACATGGGAAAATTATCCATTGAAGAAATATTATTAAACCTTAACAAAGATCAGATTAATTCATTGTCTCAGTATGCTGATGCAATAAAACAAAAAATCTGCGAGATAGAAATTTTAATTGAGCAGTGTTCAAATGCAGTATGTCCTAATTGCGCGGAAGTTTGCTGTATCAATAGACACGGAATTGATGGGTATCATGATATTATTTATAAACTTGTCTCTGGTATTGTCCCAATAACCTATGATTCTATAATTGATTATGATTCCCCATGCCAATATCTCTCAATCACAGGATGTATTTTAAAGAGACAAAACAGACCATTTAGATGCACTTGGTTTTTTTGTATGGAGACATTGAAATATTTTGAATCTAGAGATAAACGAAAACTGAGGCATATGACAAAAACTATCACAGAGATTGGGGAATTACGTCTAAAGATGGAAAAGACAATCGAAAAAATATGATTTAAAATTTAAAGAGTTGTAAAATCTTGACCCTTATGCGTAAAATAGAAAAATGAAAATCTATTTGTTTATATTATTTATTATGACATCTTATTGCTGCTCAACCGTAGATTGCGTTCAGGCAATATCTGCTGAAATAAACAAGACTTCGGTGGTAGATGTATCAACCGTCATGACCCTTGATGATATTATCAATAGACTTGCCTTAAAAAAAATTATATACATTGGCGAAGTCCATGATCAATATGCCCATCACCTTACTCAGCTTGAGATAATCAAAGCCATGTATGACAAAAATACAAGGATTACTATAGCTATGGAGATGTTTGATAGGGATTATCAACCTATTATTGATAATTATATCAATGATAAAATAAGCGAAAGGGAGTTTCTCAAAGACTCTAGGTATTTTAAGACTTGGGGGTATGATTATAATCTTTACCGCAATATAATACTTTTTGCAAAGACAAATAATATCCCAATTATTGCCTTAAATATTGAGCATTGCCTTGTTGATAAGGTATCAAAGACAGGGCTTGTATCATTAACTGATGCTGAAAGGGATAAAGTTCCAAATGATATTGATCTAAGCGATAAAGAGTATAGTAAGCGCCTGAAAGAGATATTTAACACTCATAAGCGCAATCAACTGTTTATCTCATTTATGGAAAAGGATTTTGATCACAATCTTCGGTTTAGCTACTTTTTCGAGGCGCAGATACTTTGGGATGAGTACATGGCTGAGTCAATATATCTTTATCTAAAGGATAACATTGATCGTCAGATTATAGTGATAGCTGGAAACGGGCATATTTCATATGGCTCTGGGATTCCCAACAGGGTAAAAAGACGATATGATGCTGATTATTCTATCATTCTTAATGACGAGATAGTACAAAAAAATATAGCTGATTTTGTTTTATTTCCTGCTTCTGTTAATATAGTTGAATCGCCAAAGCTGATGGCAGTGTTGGTTGATGAAAAATCTGTGGTTGAGCAAAATGGAAGCGTCAAGGTTGATAGGTTTCCGCTTGAGAGCATCGCTAAAAAGGCTGGGCTTAAAAAAGGGGATTATATCCTTTCTATAGATAATACAAAGATAAATACTATAGAAGACGTACAACTTTTTCTATTTTTTTGCAAATCTGGAGATAAGATAAAGATTAAACTATTAAGAAATAAAAATCATTATAAGAATATATTATTAACTTTAAAATAAGAGGACAGTCACATTGTGTCTGCTCCTACATAAAAAAGGAACTATAAAATGCCTAAATTAATCATCACAGGAGGCAAAAGGCTTTCTGGAACCGTACAAATAAGCGGGGCTAAAAATGCAGCCCTGCCAATTATGACTGCCACAATATTATGCAGCGGCATACACATCTTAAAAAATATCCCAGACCTAATAGATGTCTCTACAATGTCCAAATTACTTGAGACATTTGGCTCAAGGGTAAATCTTGATGGTGACCGACTTATTATTGATACAGAGGCTGCTTTCTATGCTGAGGCGCCTTATGAGCTTGTACAAGCTATGAGGGCTTCTGTGCTGGCTCTTGGGCCAATGCTTACAAGATATGGGATGGCTAAGATTGCGCTTCCAGGCGGCTGCAGGATTGGGGCAAGACCTATAAATCTGCATCTCCTTGCCCTTGAAAAGATGGGGGCAAAGATTTCTCTTGAAGAGGGATATGTAGTTGCTAAGGCTGATAAACTAAAAGGCGCTGATATATTCTTTGAAACGCCAACCGTAACAGGTACGGAAAATATCATGATGGCAGCGGTACTATCAGAAGGAACTACAAGATTACATAATTCCGCAATGGAGCCAGAGGTCAAGGACCTTGCAGATGCCTTAATCTCTATGGGCGCTAAGATAAAAGGCGGCGGAGATGGACTGGTTGAGATTGAAGGTGTTACATCTTTAAAACCTCTAGATTATCGGATTATTCCAGACAGGATTGAGACCGGCACTTTCATATCCATTGCAGGAGCTACAAATAGTGATATTCTTATCAAAAATTGTGAAATCCGTCATCTGGATGCTATTATTGATAAAATGAAAGAGGCAGGATTGACCTTTAACGTTGAGAAAGATGGGCTTAGGGTGATTGGCCCAGAACAATTGAAATCAGCAAACATTAAAACCCTTCCTTATCCAGGCTTTCCAACTGATATGCAGGCTCAGTTTATGGTGTTGATGTCTTTGGCAGATGGAATCAGCGTTATTAAAGAAACTATCTTTGAAAATAGATTTATGCACGTTCCAGAACTACAAAGGATGGGCGCATGTATTGATACAGATATTAATACAGCAACCGTTAAAGGTATAAATAAACTTACAGGAGTGCCAGTTGTCGCAACTGATATTAGGGCAAGCGCTTCACTAATAGTTGCTGGTTTGGCTGCGGAAGGCGCGACCGTAATTGATAGGATTTTTCATATTGACAGGGGCTATGATAAGATTGAAAATAAGATTTCTATGCTTGGAGGGGATATTAAAAGAGAGATAGATTAGAGGTAAGGATATCTCTTGATATATAATTCACTCCCTCACGATATCAATCACAGTAACCTCTGGCTGGGCAAGAAATCTAATAGGAGGTCCCCATGTGCCTGAACCCCTGTTAAGATATATATATAGTTCCTTATCCAATTTTGTTAATCCGCAATGTATAGGATAAAACAAATGTGTAAATAAACTGTAAGGAAAAAACTGACCGTCATGCGTATGTCCAGATAATTGAAGATTAATCAGTTCTTTTGAATTATCATTAACTATAGGTTGATGTTTTAAAAATACAGTAAATTGCTCAACCGCAGATTGAGCTCCATTATTCTTCATTCTAAGAAAATCTAACTCTGAATTATTCTTAGTTTTAGCAAATTTCATAGCTCTATTATCATCAACGCCTGCTATATTTATAATTCCTGCTATATTAACAACTTCACTTCTTAAAACCCTAAATCCTGCATTGTCTGCGAATTCCAAAGACTGCTCTGTCCCAACATAAAATTCATGATTACCCATAACTGCGAATTTGCCGTATATTGGGTTAATCTGCTTAAATAATTCAATATACTCTGAGTTATCATTTACCTCAGCATCCAATAAATCACCAGTGCTGACTAAGATATCGCCATTACACTCTTTGACCTTTGCCAATATCCGATTAAGCCTGCCATCATGACTCATAAGCCCAAGATGCACATCTGTTATCTGAACTATCCTTAGTTTATTGATTGGAAGCCTGTGTGTCTTTATCTCTACCCTAACAATGCCGATATTTCTCGCCTCAAACCATCCATATATGAATATAATAATTGAAAGAGTCATTGGAATTAGAAATAATTGCCGTTTTGTCGGTATAATAAATGAAATATCAACAGATAGCCCCTTTCCAATTATAAACACTAAAAAGCGATAAATCTCCATTGGAAATGCTGCTGCTATAAACATTAAAAGCAAACCCATCCAGATATTGCCGATGTATGCTGATACTATTGAGATATAATGATGCCCTCTCAATAGCCTAGATATGAAATGAGAACAAATTACCAAGATTAAAAACATCACTATTAGAATTAAGAAACTACTCTCAATTCTAAAGGCAGCCCTTAATCTCTGTAAAAAATACAGATTTAAACCGCCATAAATCGTCAGAAATATAAATATAAAGCTAATCAACTGACTTTGTTTAATCATATAATATCCTGCCTTAAGATAAAATCAATTTGTTACCATTTTATCCATATCAAAATTATACCATATAAACGTTTAAGTGAAAAGTAAAAAATGAAAGGCGTATACAATACGCCCCTGCGTTGACCATTTCATTAATATGTTGCAGAGGCATATTGCATATGCCTAGTTAAAAGGATGTAAGGCAGCTAAAGCGCTGATAGTATTTAAATATAAAATCTTATTTACTACTTTCCAACTTTAGTATTCAATAATTTAAAAACATTAGGAGGGTTATGGAACAATTTATATCTAAAGGTATACTAATCTCACCTGCTATCTCAACTAAAGATTGTAGTTCAACAACAAATTTTGTCTGGGTTTTAATTGATGATTTCTGGCAAAATGCGCACTTGGCAAGTAGTTCATTTAGAAGTAATCCACCTGGTAGCATAGTGGACTGTTATATTTTAAAAAATAACATAATCTGCGGTTTAACTAATATTGCTAAACCACAGATTGTGCTATTTGCCTTCGAAACTTTAGAAGAATTGAAACAGTGGGCTGGAGAAAGATAAACAACAGAGAAGAATTCACCGCAGAGACGCAGAGACGCAGAGGAAAAATAGAAGTGAAAAAAGGATTTATTTATATAATTACTCTAAATTTTTAAGCTTTTCTCTGCGTCTCTGCGCCTAATAAGGAAACAGCAATAAATTCTGTTTCATTTTATAATTAATGGTGAACAATCCTTTTTTTAATCAAATCACTGAAAACCCGCATTAAAAAAATGAAAATTCCTATACGTTTTAATTATTTAACTGGTTTAATAGTGCCATAGGCAAATATATCAACAAACCCCTTGATAGTTTCAGCTATCTCTAACGGTTGAAGGTCATGGTCTCTGATTATCTCTTCTTCTCTAAAAAACTTAAATATTATTGCAAAAAACATCCCTGCTGCAAGTTTATGATCAAATTCTCTGAGTTCTCCCCTGCGGATGCCAGATTTGAAATAATCAGCAAGCGTTAGCACAAGTTCATCCCTAAAATTATTATGCACTTGTTTAACACTCTCTGGATAACTATTCATCTCTGCAAGCATTATCTTTATCATTGGCTTTCTAATCTTCATGATTTCTAAACATCTTACGCCAATTGCAGTAATTCCATCTATATATGAAAGTCCATTAAGCTGTGGAATGAACTTCTTTAGATTGGGAAGTAATGAATGAGTATCAAGTATCTCTTTAAATAAATTCTCCTTAGACCCAAAATGGCGGAATAACGTCAATTCAGTTACTTGAGCAAGAGCCGCTATCTCGCGTGTAGTAGCCTTTAAATATCCCTTCTGAGATATTAGCTCCATTGCTGCATTTAATATGTTTTGGTGTGTATCTGTCTTTTTCATCAAGATATAATAAAATTATTGTTAGTATTTACTTACCCGCTTTAATTTACAACAATATTTTTTGATTGTCAATTAAAATAAATATCTGTACACTATAAATATGGAGAAAGCCACGAAAAAGATAGAACAAAGATTATTAATTATTGCTGAAAGGCAAGACATTCACAATATTGTACGATTAGTACTTGAGGATGTTCATTTTACCATAACGTCTGTTTATGATATTGAAGATGGTCTGAATAAGTTAAAAGATGCATCGTTTGATATTATACTTATAGATGAAAATCAAGCAATCTCAAACGGATTAAGTTTTTGTACAGAGCTAAAAAAACTCAAAAAAATCAGGCATATCCCGATTATTCTAATGTATTCTGATAAAATTGATGAAAATAAAATAATGCAGCGCGGCGTTAATGGAATCATTAAAAAACCTATCGAGATGGATTTAATCAGAAAGATTAAAGAGGTGCTAAACGCCTCAAAAACTGTAGGGTCCCCTTGCAGTCCATCAATGCTAAATTCTGATGAGATTACAGATTTTTTATTGAAATACAAAGATTCCCCTGTTTCAGGGCAGGCAGGCTCTCAGACCCGCTTGAAAAACCTCGCCCTGCAACATGATGAAATCAACCGCATATTGCTTGACGTTCCTAAAGTTGTAAGGACTAACTCCGAAGATTTAGATATTAAGCCATACGATTTATCTCTTATCAGAAGGATTGCCAGAAATAAATTCCCTGGACTTGAATATATTAACAGCAAATTTATAAATCAATTCAGAAACACACTTATTGATTGGATAAATAAATTTATAGAGATTAGTGACTGCACTACAAATAATATATCATGTATTGATAAAATTACATTAAATAAGGAGCTGCCCACGCCATCAACATTTTTTACATTTACCATGTATCCACTGACTGGGCAGGGTATTTTTGTTATAGAAGATAAACTGGTCTATGCCCTAACGTATATGTTTCTAAATAATGGGGAGGGGGCAACAACTGATTATCTAAATGAATTGTTAAAGAATCGTAGAGATTTTAACGATATTGAGCAGCAAAACCTCAATAAATTTGTAAAACTAATGCTCTCTGATTACGGAAAGGCATGGAATCAACTTAAACACAGATTATGTATAAATGGATTAAACCCTAAGGCGATAAAATGCTATAGAAATCCGCTGTTTTTATTCTTAGACGATAAAAGGTCTAATGAATATTTTTTAGTTAGAAAGTTGAGTATGAATTATACTCAATCTGTGGTTCACCATTCCGCTAAACATAATGCTATAGAAGGTAATTTTTATATAGCAATTCCAATGTTAAGCGTTGAACCAGTAATAAATGAATTTAAATCATGTTCCTTTGAGGTAATTAATCAATGGACAAAGCCTGTAACAGATTTTTTAATTAATACAGAGGTGACATTATCTGTTGATATCAATGTTAATGATGTAAATATATCTGATATACTTAGACTGCAAAAGGGCGAGATTTTTTATCTTAACAGGTCAAACATTGATGATTTAAATGTAAAAGTCGAGGGTATTACAAAATTCAAGGCATGTTGTGAAAAAGATGGAGAAGCTAACCCGCAGATTGTGGCTAAACCGCAGATTGTGTTTAGAAAGGTTCAGATTACATCCATTGAAAAACTTGATGAAGAGTTAGAGAGACAATGGTATAATGATCACAATCTATGGTATAGCTCCCTTAAAAACGAAAGTGATACAAACTCCATCCGCCTTGAGCTTGGTTGCGGCTTATTTTCGCAACTGACCATTAATAATTCTAATAATTCAATTGACTTGACTTCACATGATCTATGTTTGAGCCGCAATCTGCTATTTAGCGAGAGAGTCGGCTTTGAACTGCCTAAGTTAAATATAATTGAAAATCTGCAGATTGAACATAATATGTATGAAATCTATGTTAATGACATTAAAGAAGCAAGCGGGGAAGTATTGCCAAGTCATATATTTATCTTTGATGATCAATTGACATCAGGGACGATTGATAAATTGCCCATAATTAATGCAAAAGACCCAGTTTTTGGAGGTTGTGGAAGATGGATAAACTCCGAACAATTTAGTGATGTCTTAGGAAATGGGATAAATGGTATAGATTTGATTTTAAGGCATATAGAAGAGGTTATTTGGTGTAACATTAAGGAATTTTTTGGATATAAACAATTTACTAATATTAAACAATATCTTGAAAATTATCATAAGGCGCTTATCCATGATTTTGAGAAAATAATTTTTTCGTCAAACCACATATCGTCTGATATATTTTTAAAGATGATATTAACAAATCTGTTAGTAGAACGCGTCCCAATTGTAGAAATAACTAAAATAATTGAAACTATTGTAGATGATAATCAGCTCAACCACAGATTGAGTTTAATCAATAACCTTGATGAATTGATAGAGAAGATCAGAAAAGCCCTCTCAAGAAACATAGTCAAACAATACTTGAGAGAGGATGGAACAATCTCAGTTATTAAACTTGAGATGGAATCTGAAGATATACAAAATCCACAAATGATGAATCCACAGATTGCGCTAAATCAGATTGAAGCAATCTATAAAAATGACCGCAATAGAAGAGAACCTATTATATTATTGTGTAATCATTTGGATAGAATTAAGATTAAAGGCAATCTGAGGGATAGTAAAATTGTAGATAATAATGTGAGGCAGATTATTATCTTAGCTGATGATGAGATACCTAGTTCTGTAAGGATTAAATATAAGGGCATGGCAAAGGCATAAGTAGTATCGGGGCAAGAGTAAGGATGAGGGGACTTCATTTTATATAGAAAAGATTATTATTAAATAAATCTGATGCGGTTGCACTTTAAGGGTTGATTATCAGCAATTCTCGGTGAGAAAAAATATAGTGATAATATAAGGGTTATAAAGGAAGAAAAATAATATTTTCGTAAAGATTTTGTTAATTTTATGGTGTAACCAACCATTGTATTAATATTATATAATGTCTCATTAAACCTTTTATTTTAAACCAAATATAGTGCAACAATTTAGATTTTTTATTGAACATCTAAATTCAAACACTTTTTAGCGCTTGTAACGGAATTATTTGTTTTAATTCCTCTGAGATTTGAACTTTAGCCTTTCTTATATCATAGTCGGCTTGTAAATTTACCCAATAATTATCATTTAATCCAAAAAATCTCGAAAGTTTCAATCCTGTTTTAGCAGATATGCCTCTTTTGCCGTGGATTATTTTATGTAATGTCATTTTATCAATTCCAGTTCCTTGCATAAGTCTATATGTTGAAACACTGAATGGCTCCATAAACTCTTCTTTTAAAATTATACCTGCATGTTCAATCTCAATCATTTCGTCCATAGAAACCTCCTTAATGGTAATCAACTATTTCTACATCAACGGCATTGGAATCATCCCAAATAAAACATATTCTCCATTTAATATTTATTCTAATACTATAAGTCCCTATTCTATTGCCCTGTAACATTTCTAAATGATTTGATGGCGGTATTCTTAAATCATTCAATGTCTCAGATGCATTAAGCAGTCTCAGTTTCCTTAAAGCCCTTTTCTGAATCTCTATTGGAAACTTTTTTGAATATTTTCCATGCCATATTGTTTCTGTTTCACGGCATTTAAATGATTGAATCATAATATCCCATATGTATATTATACCATAGAGATATTAATAACACAAGAGTAATATTTCAATTTATAAAATAAACAAATATCTATTGTTTTTAATACAGATACTATGTATAATATAATATGACAACATTAACCTTTGATACATTGACATATGTAAAAAGACTTAAATCTGTTGGAGTTCCTGAGCCTCAAGCAGAGGCGCAGGCTGAAATTATTATTGAATTAATAACCGAACAGATGGCAACTAAGCAAGATTTTTATGACTTAAAGCGTGATATAAAAGAAATGGATTTAAAGATTACTGCTGTAGAAACTTCATTAAAGCGCGACATGAAAGAGATGGAAACTTCATTAAAGCGTGAAATAAAGGAATTAGATTTAAAGATAACTGGAATAGAAGCCTCGCTAAAGCATGATATAAAAGAATTAGAAACTTCTTTAAAACGCGACACAAAGGAATTAGATTTAAAGATAACTGGAATAGAAGCCTCGCTAAAGCATGATATAAAAGAATTAGAAACTTCTTTAAAACGCGACACAAAGGAATTAGATTTAAAGATAACTGGAATAGAAGTCTCGTTAAAACGTGACATAAAAGAATTGGAAACTGCTTTAACACGTGACGTGAAGGTGTTGGATTTAAAGATAACATCTGTAGAAGCCTCCTTAACACGTGACATAAAAGAATTGGAAACCGCTTTAACACGTGACATAAAAGAATTGGAAACCGCTTTAACACGTGACATGAAGGTGTTGGATTTAAAGATAACATCTGTAGAAGCCTCATTAAAGCATGATACGAAAGAAATGGAATTGCGTTTAAAGCATGACCTTACCCTTAGACTTGGCGGAATGCTTGTTGCTGGAATTGGCATAGTAGCTACACTGATTAGATTATTTCACTGATATTTAATAGAAGTCTGACCGCCCAGAACTGGTACGCTTAAATGCATCCATTTATTCTAACTATTTTATGGCGGGAGAGTGTGGGAATCGAACCCACCCAGCCCGATTTTGGCAGGCTACATTGGATTTGAAGTCCAAGAGGGACACCAGAGCCCCATACACTCCCATACTTGAAACCCAGCTTGTTTATTTGATTACAAATGAGATTAATAGTATCATAGAGTATCAGCAAGTGTCAAGATTAGGTGGATTTTCACTCAAAATGTACCCAGCATTTTTAACAACTTGTCATAAATTCTGTAATTATACCTTTTAATCAAGAACTAATATGATGTTTTATTGCAGCTTTGAAAAAAAACTTGACATAGAAATAAAACTTAGGGTAATTTAAAGATATGTTATACAAACTGGGGATAGAGCTATATTGGCTTAATTAATCTAACTATAGAGTGTCTTAAGATTTTAATTGATATTTAAAATGAAATAAGGGATATTGAAGAGTATAATGATAAATAAATACAAAATATTAATAATCCTATTATTGGTGTTGTTTTCAACAGGATTATATGCTGATGACGACTCATTGATAGTAGACAATGGCCTATCTTTTGACACTATTTATCATAATTTCAGCACTGTTACTATGGGCGATAAACTAATGGTATCTTTCAAGTTCAAAAACACTTCAAAGAAATTGATTACGATTACAAAAGTTACAACTAAATGCGGATGTACTGTAGCTAAACTTAATAAATTAGATTATGCCCCAGGCGAGCAAGGACAAGTAGACGTAAGCCTTGATACAACCTTTAAACAGGGATGGATAACCAAGACTATAACCTTAAATACCGATAATAAGGATCAGGAAGTGATAGAGATGTCGCTTGCCGCAAATGTGGTACTCCCGCCCCATCCTCTTGAGAAATCTATAGATATACTTAAAGACAAACAATGCAGGCTCTGTCATATTGACGCAGCAAAAGGAGAAGAAGATGGCGGATATATATATCATAAAATCTGCTGGCAGTGTCATGGCAATAATGTTAAACCTCCGATAAAAAACTCAATCAATCTCTTTAATCTCAATTACTTAAAGGCAAGGACTGATGAACAATTATATCATTCAATAGCATTTGGAGCTGTAGCAAATGGAATGCCTGCATATCTCGATGAAAAAGAACTTGACGGACTTAGCGTTAAACAAATAAAATCAATTGTGCAATTTTTACGCTCAAAGGAAAAACAATAAATTCTATTACCAAAATATTTTTAATATTCTAAGTAGAGGGAGAAATGAGACATAAAATATTGATTTATCCTATTACTATTTGTTTATTTATCTTAAGTTTTTCTATAGAGGTATTTGCTGATTCTAAAACTTACCCTTTAGAAATTGCTATTGATAGGCTTGCTTCACAACTGGTATCAGCGTTTACGCGAAAAGACCCTGATATTTCAATAGCAATACTCCCAATAAAAAATAGTGGAACAGGGGATTATAAGACATTTGAAAGCAGAATAACGGAAATTCTTACCGATAAAATGAAAGGAAAATTACGCCCGAATTATAGTTTGTCAGATAGGCTTAACCTTAAAAATATATCTGAAGATCTCTCTTTATCAGGATCAGATAAGGATATTGATAAACTACTTGAGAATACCAAGGTAAATATCTATATTACTGGATCATATAGAGTAGTATCAAAAAATATAGAAATCAGATACAGCGCCATTGATAAAGAGAATAATAGGACGATTTCAGCGGCAATGACTTATACGCCAATTGCATCTTTAACTGAAGGGAGCGAGCATATACTTCTTTCTATAAGAACCACAATTGAGAAGGAAGGTATTGAGACAATTGTAAAGCAAGTATCTGATCGAATAAAAAATAATCTCACAAAGAAAAATTTCAATATTGTTGTTGATAAAACCTCTACAAAGACAGAAGAATCATTGAAATTAGCAGTTAGTCAAAAAGCATCAATACTTATTGTGATTAATGTAGAAGGTAAGGAAACATTGATGGAATATGGCTTTAGAAAAGGATTCTGCCATATATCTGCAAGCTTATACCAGATGCCAAAAGGCGATATAACCGCTAATTTTACGAAAGAATGGACACTTGGTACTGCTAATGAAGATGAAAAACCATTAGAACAAGCTGCTTTAATAGCTACAGATAATATAATCCCAGAGATAGTTGATAAACTTCAAGGGCGAAGTGAAAATCAGTTTGAAAATGTTAATAAAAAATAAGGAGGCACTTTTCATGAGAATTAAAAGTAAACTGAATTTGTTGATTATGTTGTTATTTCTTTTCGTATTTACAGGGCAAGTGAGTGTTTATGCGGTTGATGCAGTAAACCCAAATGATTTGAAAGGGCAGGAAGTTCCTATATTTTATCTCAAAGACCAAAATAATAATCCTTTTAAATTAGAAGATCATATTGGCAAGGTAATAGTAGTGAATTTCTTTTTTACTGGATGCAAGTCGTGTAGAAAAGAACTGCCGATGTTATATAGTATAACAAAGGAACTGCCAAAGGATAAATTTATCCTTTCTGTGATAAATGGCACTAAAGAAACTCCTGACGCTATTAAGGGATTTTTCAAAGATATTAATGTTGAAGGATTAAGCGCCCTTGTAGATAGTCTTGGCATTCAGGCAAAGCGATTTAATATAAGCGATTATCCAACATCTTTTCTTGTAGATAAAAGCGGGGTAGTTGTAGATGTTTTTGTAGGTTTTCCAGAAGGCAATCTCTCAGAGTTGCAAAAAAAGATTAATAATTTGATAGGCAACTAGGAAAGTCAATATTGAACTAAAAACTATTCTCAGCAGATTGTATCAAATTATAGAGGGGTGGGAAACGTTTGATTCACTCTGAACATGGTAAATTAGACACATAGGTTTTTTACCCCTACGTTGCACTACGCGCGTCTCTATGGTGTAATGAAGATGCCTTCAATCATTTCTGACATTAAACTCTAATTTCCATTTATATTTGCCGTCTGTGGATTCTGCCCAGAGTTCTAATATTCCTATTTCTGTTAGGAAGGAGTGGAGACTTACTGGAACGATTGTACCGCTATTGATATTATCTGCTGAGAGGGTAACTTCAAGTGGGTCGTGTTCAGAAATCTCCTCATCAATCCAATCTTCTAGGATTGTTCCTGCAGTATCAACCTTCCGAACTGTTGAGCTAAGGAAACGGAAGACTGCGTTTTCGCCTACGACTAATCCAAATTCTTGTCCACTGATTTTAATATCAGAGCCTTCCTCCATACCAAAACCAGCGACTGTAAGAGCCTTTATAGGCGGGGTCATGCCAGGTATTGCAGGCATGGATGTTTCAATTCCTATATAATATGTCCTAGCTGTACCGCCTCTTATTCTTATGCCTTGACCTGTTTTGACTAATCCGTAATAAGACGCTCCAATTGCAACTGCCTTGTCTGGGTCGTTGCCTATTATAAGAGTTGCATTTAGAGGAGTGAGCCATGAGTTAAGGACATCCATAATCCGATCCTTAATTGCCTTTGATTTAGTAACACCACCGTTAAAAAGCACCTTTGATGGATGGATAAACTTTGCGTCAGACGGTGCATGACGACATAGAAATTTAGAGATATGTTTCGTGATAGCTGGGTCTGAGGCATAGTGTAGGCCTAATTCCTTAAATCCTGTGGCTGTCTTTTCGGAAGGCATATCTCCAATGCCGCAATTAGGGAAAAAGCCGTTAAGTATTATATCTTCAATCTCTGAATATTGTAGTGTTGATTGAATAGAGCCTCCGATAACGCTCCTGCCGCTGCCAAGAACTGTGACAGGCAGGGTTTTAATCTCTGGAGAGCTAAGAAGTTTTTCTTTGGCGCATCTACTGTTATGGATTAATTCAAGCATTTGCGAAGAGGTTAATTTAATGCCTTTTTGGATAAATTTGGCATTTATAGCATAAGCAAGGGTGATGTCCATATTATCGCCGCCTAGAAGCAGATGCTGTCCAATGGCTATTCTATTTAATATTAGCTCGCCTTCCTCTTGAGAAATCTCTATTAAACTGAAATCGCTAGTGCCTCCACCAATGTCAATAACTATAATTATATCGCCAAGTGTTACATTTTTCCTCCAACTGTCACCCATAGAGGCAAGCCAAGCATAAAATGCGCTTGTTGGTTCTTCAAGCAATATGTGATCTAATATACCAGCATCATTAGCAGCCTTAACTGTAAGCTCCCTAGCTATTGTATCAAATGAGGCAGGGACAGTGATGAATACATCTTGATCTTCTAAGATATCCTCAGTAAATTGATAATTCCATGCCATCTTGATGTGTTTTAGAAGCGCTGAGGCTGCAGACACAGGGGATATTTTGATTGCCTCATCTGTGGCATTCCATGGAAGAATGGGCTTTGTTTTATCAATATTAGGGTGGCATAACCATGATTTAGAAGAAGAGATTAGATGAGTTGTAACCTGAGCGCCGCGCTCACTAGCGTATATCCCAGTAACATAATTGATTTGGTTGTCCCATGGAAGGGCAAATCCACCTTGAGCAACTTCAGATGCTGTAGGAATATAGATATATGAAGGAAGCATGTCTATAGTTTCAACAATGCCAGGCTGAGTAATTTGTGGAATAAGAAAAATCTTAGATGTTTTATCTGTAGAAGAGTTGTCAATATAAGAGACAACACAATTAGTCGTGCCAAGGTCAATGCCAATGATGTAGCGTTTCATTTTTAATTCCCCTCTTTAAACTTTTTTATTATTTACCACAGAGGCGCAGAGAGCACAGAGACGATAATTCCTCAACAGCCAGCTTTAGCTGTCTGGTTCAGAGGGCAGGGGAGCCCACAGTTGTATCCCTTGTTATCATCCTCTGTGTACTCTGTGACTCTGTGGTGAATAGTTTTTAGTTTTTCACTATATTTTATTATAATCAAAAATCAAAATCACCGAGTGATAATCTATTATGTTCAAAGGATGCGTGCTCAACTGAGCGCTCATCAATGACCTTGATAGAGGGATTAAGACCGATTATTGCGCGTGACTTTCCAAGTCTTTGAAGTATCTCTTTTTTGCCTTTTCTGTCTAATTTTTTCCATTTATCAATATTTACGGTTATAATCATAGTAGCGCCTATTTCTTTAATGTCTTTGACTACAGGAGCATGGGCAATATTATAAAGAGTATCTCTAGCTGCCTCAATCTCTGCAGGGGTTGCAGTTTTAAGCGCCACAGTTGGTTTATCACCAAGTGATCCAGTAAAAAGTAATACCATATATATAAAAAGACTAAAACCAAGAAGAATTATCAAAGCAATTTTTAAGATATTTTTAACAACTCCACTTTCGCAAGAGCGGTTATCGGAACTGCAAGAGTTAGACTTGTTCATATTGCCTCCTATTATTAATATTTAATCGGGTTATTTAATTAATTTCTGCTATTACCACACAACGGTAAGATAAGCCTAACATAATTTATAAAATATGAGCAAGACAAAATGAAATTATCATTTTTTTATATTTAATTTAGCCTTTGGGTCTATTGACCCAATGATGAGAAAAATAATATAATATAAGTAGAAGTTCTGTTAAAGGGGACATTTTAATGAAGGTAGCAATAGTTAATTATAGTTATGTCAAAGATGTTGATTCAGCAGATGCTCTGCTTGAGCAGTCACTTAGGCTCAAAGTCTGGGCAGAAGGATTACAACGGGCAGGGGCGGATGTGACGGTTTTTATGCGTTTTAAAACCAATTCTGTAATTGAGCGTAAGGGTGTCAAATACCACTTTATCTCTGACCATTATGGCCAAACCCTTAAATGGTTCGAAATACCATTTCGTCTGCATTGGGCTATATCAAAAAAAAGGCTTGATATTGTACATATTAATAGCTTTCAATTTCCATTTCAGTCTTTTATTCTAAGGAAATCCATTCCACAAAGGACTGCATTTATAATGCAGCATCATGGGGAAAAACCGTGGAGTCACCCTAAAAGATTGATACAATTTCTCATGCTGCATGGAATGGATGGATTTATATTTACTGCAAAGGAACATGCAAAACTATGGATAAAGGCAAGGGTTATTGAATCTATGGACAAGGTCTATCCAATTATAGAGGGATCAACTTTATTTACTCGCAGGGATAGAGAACCCTGCCGTAAGATTACAGGCTTTAAAGGCAGCCCTATATTCTTATGGGTAGGACGTCTTGATGGAAATAAAGATCCAATAACAGTTTTAAAGGGATTTGATATAGCCCTTGAGAGACTTCCAAATGCTAGGTTATATTTGATCTTCAAAAAAACAGGCCTAATTTCACTGGTTGAGGATATCATCAAAAAAAGAGAAAGGCTTGCAAATGCTGTAGAATTGATAGGAGCGGTAGCACATTCTGAGATGGAGTATTATTATAACAGTTCTGATTATTATCTGCTTGGCAGTCATTACGAAGGCAGCGGATATGCCTTTGTTGAGTCTCTGTCATGTGGGGTAGTGCCAATTATTTCAGATATTCCATCGTCAAGGTTGATGACAGGAGACGGTGAAATAGGCGGGCTTTGGAAGGTAGGTGATCACGTTGACTGCGCTGAAAAAATAGTTGAGATTGCATCAAAGCCGCTCATGGAACAGTCAGATAGAGCGTATAGGTATTATTTAGAGCATTTGAGTTTTAACGCCATTGGCAGAGGCGCTCTTGAGATATATGAGCGGATTTTAATTGGCAGGTGAGAGTTCTGATTTAATTTGTGCGCAGAAATTTAAGAAGGTTGTAAGAATTTAAAAAAGGGCAGGCATAAGACCTGCCCCTGCGATTTTCAACACCTATGCGTTAAAATTATTACTTATTTGACCGCAACTTGGTATTATGATTATTCATTTTTTACTCCTGCAGAGACTTATAAAACTCATATGCTTTATCTGGTTTCATGCCATTATGGACAATCTCTCTAACCGCTGATATCATGGCGATTGGATGGTCAGATTGAAAGATATTTCTTCCCATATCCACGCCAGAGGCTCCTTGATCTATGGCATTATAGGTCATGATTAAGGCATCCTTTTCAGGCAGTTTTGTGCCGCCTGCCATGACAATTGGAACTGGACACGAAGATGTGACAGTCTCAAAACCCTTGGGGCAGTAATAGGTCTTTACATATGTTGCCCCAAGCTCTGCGCATATCCTGCAAGCAAGCCTTAGATACCTAGCGTCTCTAACTAATTCCTTTCCAACGGCAGTTACCGCTAGCGTTGGTATGCCGTAACGATTGCCAGCATCAACAAGCCGCGTCAGATTGTGTATTGATTGAGTCTCATATTGACCTCCAATAAAAACCTGAACAGCCATTGCCGAAACATTCAAACGTATTGCATCTTCCATATCAACTGCAATCTGCTCATTGCTGAGTTCTTTAAGGATGCTTGGGCCTCCGCTTGCCCTCATAACGATTCCGTTAGGATATGTTGGGGGTATTATAGAGCGCAGGATTCCCCTTGTCAGCATCAGAGTGTCTGTGTAGGGTATGATTGGAAGGATATTTATATCTATACGCTCAAGCCCAGTTGTAGGACCTTGAAAATAGCCGTGATCTATTGCAAGCATTACGGTATGTCCGCTTTTTGGATTGAAAATCTTCGACATCCTATTTTTCATGCCAAAGTCATAAGAGTTTAACCCTTTAAGGAAAAAAACCTCACTCTTTTGCGGGATGTCATGATAAAAATTTTTTGCTTCCTTTACATTATCTAAATCAGCCATTTACTCCTCCTTGTATTTGAAATACACCGACAATGTAGGGGCGTATTGCATACGCCCTATCCGTTTACATATTGAGCATTTATTATCAATCAAATAATTGTCTCTTCGCCTTCTTCAGCGCGCCAGACTTCAATGGCAACCTCAGGACAGACAACTGCGCACAAAGCGCATCCAGTGCATTTATACATGTTTACAATAGTTGCTGGAAAAAATCCAGTAGAATTAAATTTTGTATCTAACATAATAATCTTTTGAGGGCATGCTGCGCTGCAGTAGTCACATCCCTTGCAATAATCTCGATTTATAAGTATCCTGCCTTTCAATGCTTCCCCCTTATTTGTTTATTAATTGACGCGCATGCTCAAGTGAAATATCTGTCTCAGAGCCGCTTAACATTCTGGCTATCTCGCGCTGTCTATGTTCATTTAAAAGTGTTTTTACGGTTATTTTCACCATATCTCCGCTTACATCCTTTATAACTTTAAGATGGTTATCTGCCTTTGCAGCAATCTGAGGCAGATGAGTTATACATAAAACCTGATGATTCCTTGAGATATCTTTGAGTTTCTGCCCGACAACCTCTGCTGTCTCTCCGCCAATTCCTGCATCTACCTCATCAAATATCAATACAGGTATTTTATCAAATTCTGCAAAGATTGTCTTTAGTCCAAGCATAACCCTTGATAATTCTCCGCCTGACGCAGTTTTTTGTATTGGACGCATCGGCACTCCAGGGTTTGCTGAAAATAGATATTCAATATTATCAATCCCTGACCTTTGAAATCTATAATTTCCTTGCTCGTCACAATTTTGAGTCAGGGATATATTAAAGCCTGCCTTTTCAAATGACAGTTCTTTGAGAATTTCCTGAATATGTATAGAGAGAATAACCGCTGTGTCCTTTCTTTTTTTGGACAGCTTTAATGCGGCATTAGCGAGTTGTTCTTTTGATTTTATAAGCCTGTCTGCAAGCCCTAAAAGCGTATCTTCGGCATTTATCAGCTCTTGAAGTTCAGACCCGGCGTTATTCATATATTCAATGACAGCCAAAGTGTTCGAGCCGTATTTTTTCTGTAATTTTTTAATCAAATCAAGACGTTCCTCGACCTCTTCAAGCCTTTCGGGTGAGAGTTCAATGGTTTCTTTATATCCTCGCAGGCTTAGATGCAGTTCATTGATTAGGGATAAAGCTTGATTTCCAAGCTCGGACATCTCTAAAGTTCCAGAATCAATCTCTAAAAGTTTCTTTAGGTTGTTTACTACCTTTGAAAGAGTTTCATTTATCGAATTATTATCTGTATAAAGCAGACTATAGGAGTCTTCGCTTAATTGCTTTATAGTAGAGAGGTTTGAAAGTATCTTTTGCTGCTCTAATAGTTGTTCCATCTCATTGATTTGCAGCGAGGCTGATGATATTTCCTCTATCTGATATTTTAATATATCTATCCTCTGATTTCTCTGCCGTAAATTTTCAGAGAGGGCAGCAATCTGATCTTGAATAGAATTGTATTGTGTCAATAGTTTAGTATAACTGGTTAAAACATCAGAGGTATGGCCAAATGTATCAAGGAGTTTTAACTGCGTGTCAGTAGATAACAGGGATTGATTTTCATGCTGGCTATGAATATCAACTAAGGCGCTGCCGATCTCAGCAAGGGTTTGGGTATTGACTAATGAATCATTGATATATGAGCGGTTTTTACCATTTTGTGAGAGTGTGCGTCTAAGAAAAATCCCTTCTGATGTATCAATGGACAACCTCTGCGTTACAGGATTTTCTTGGGATGTCTCAAAATACGCTGATACTGAGGCTGTTAGACAGCCTTGCTTAATCATGTCTTGCTGCGCCCTCTGACCAAGCACCAATCCTAAGGCGTCAACGATTATAGACTTTCCCGCGCCTGTCTCTCCTGTCAGGACATTCAGCCCCTCTGAGAGTTCAATCATTATGTCGTCTATGACTGTAAGCCCTAATATTCTTATCTCTCTTAGCATCTTTTATATTTTAGATTTATGAATCAAAATCTAAAATGTCATTTTATAACTTCTTGAGGAGTATTTTGTGTCTTAATCATAGAGATATCTGTGGATATAGTATTTATCTCTCTCTTTAGCTCAAGCTGCTCAGTTATTATCTGATTTATCAATAGATTGTTTTCTTTTGTTTGAAAGTATGTCCCTAAACCAAGCAATACGCAGATTAAAACTAAAATAGTCAATAATATAACTGAAAATGAATTATAATGGTTTTGTTGCTTGATCTGGTCTTCAGAACTATGCAGTTCCTCTTCAAGTTTTGTTAGATCGTTCAACGGTATCTTCTCACCTTAAATTTATATATCTCAATATCATTATTAGTCAGTGATATTCCAGCCTTCATCTTTGCAATCTTTAATTGTTCATTAACCGTATCAACGCCTTCAAGGTCAGGCAGTAACAGTCCGCGTCTTTGACCATCAGCCACTATTACTCCATAGTTTTTAGGATCAAGTTCAGATATATCAACAACCTTTTCTGGAGGTGAAAGCACATCTACAGAATACTCCAAAGTTGATAGTTCGTCTTCCCTTACAGGTTTAAAGCGCGGGTCTTTAGAAGCAGACGACAGCGCGTTAGCTATTATCTCGGAGGCAACATTTTTAGTAACAGGCGAGAATGTGCCGATGCATCCGCGTAAAGACCCCTGTTTTTTTAGGGAGACAAATACGCCTGCCTGCTCCTTCATCTCAGGAGATAGCTCTTCTGGCTCTGCAATCACTTTCCCAGTATGGATAAATTGTTCTACTGCATTTTTTGCTAGTATGACTAATGGATGCATCATTTTTTTCTCTGCAGGCAGTAATCAGTCATTATAAGAAGGGCATCTTTCTGAGGCGAATCTGGAAATACAGACAATTCATCCCTTGCGCCTTGCACAATTTCCTTTGCCTTGTTCATTGATTTTTCAATAATATTATATTTTGCAAATAACTCAAGCATTCTCTTAAGGTCGCTTTCAATTAGTTGGGGAGTGTTATGATTTCGATTTTGTATAATAAGATTTGTAATCTCTGTTTTTTCAGTAATATCAGCAATCTCTAAAAGATAAATCAGAGGCAATGTAATCTTGCCCTCATCAAGGTCTTTACCAAGGGATTTGCCAAGCTCGACTTCATCTGCCTCAAAATCCAATATGTCATCATATATCTGAAAGGCAACGCCTGCCTTTAGACCATATTGCGTCAAGGCTGTTAGTTCTCTTTCATTAAGCCTTCCAAGCAGACCGCCTATCTTGCAAGCGGTTGAAAAAAGCGAACCTGTTTTATAGGCTACTATTGTTAAATAATCAGCCTCTGTAATCTCAGGGTCTCCGCTTTTTTGAAGTTGAATAAGCTCGCCCTCTGTCATCTTCATAATAGATTGGGCAAGGGCTTCTATGATTGTAAGATTTTTTTGCGCAACTGAAAGGGCAAGGGCGTGGGTATATATAAAATCGCCAACAAGTATAACCGTCTGATTGCCCCATATTGAATGAGAAGAAGGACTTCCCCTCCTTGTATCCGCACCATCAACAACATCGTCATGAAGTAAGGATGCAGTGTGAATTGCCTCAATAACGCTCGCCAAAATAAGTCTATCCTTAGGTGAATCGTTAGAAGCAGCAGCAATCTCTGCGCATAGTATTAAAAATAATGGACGAAGACGTTTCCCGCCTTTTTCAATAAGATGACTGCCAATCATTGGAATCAAAACAGAGTCGCTCCGAAATATATTGCGAAGCTCTTCCTCTACCATTATTAATTGGCTTTCGAATTTTTTAAATATATTCTGCGCATCTTTATTATTCATTGGTATTCATTTGGTTATTCTATATTTAGCGAAGTCCTTAGTTGTATCTGAAAGAATATGAAGATCCGTTGGTTTAAAAGCTCCTTTTTCTGTAATTATTGCAGTGATATATTTAGCAGGCGTAACGTCAAACGCAATATTTCTTACCATGACACCTGCTGGAGCTATTGAACAAATCCCTGAAAAATTAGTGACTTCAAGAGGACTTCTCTCTTCAATTGGAATCTGATCTCCATGCGTTAGATTAAAATCTATGCTGCTAAGAGGCGCTGCCACATAAAAAGGGATATTATGAACGCTTGCAAGCACTGCAACAGAATATGTCCCAATCTTATTAGCTACATCTCCGTTTTTAACGGTTCTATCTGTGCCGACAACGCAGAGGTTAATCTCTCCCTTTTTCATCAATGCGCCAGCCGTATTATCAGTAATCAGCGTAACTGGAATCTTATCCTGCATCAACTCCCAAGCCGTAAGCCTTGCCCCTTGTAATACTGGTCTTGTCTCATCTGCTATGACATGGATGTGTTTACCCTGTTCGTGAGCTACCCTTATAGGAGCTGTGGCAGTTCCATAGCCTCCTGTAGCTAGGCTTCCGGCATTACAATGAGTCAATATAATATCTCCGTCATGGATAAATTGCGCGCCCCACTCTCCTATCTGTCTATTAATTTTTATGTCTTCATCAAGTATATCTTGGGATTCTTTGATAGTTAATTCCTTTAATTGAGAAATAGTCTTATCCCTATTTTTTGAGAGCATTGCATCCATTCTCTCAACTGCCCATTGAATATTAACGGCAGTAGGTCTTGAGTCAAGCAAAGCCTTATATACAGGCTGCAGTTGTTTGATAAATTCCTCAAAATTAGCAGCTTCTATGTCTTGACATCCGATGGCAATCCCCATGCCTGCGGCAATGCCAATAGCAGGCGCTCCTCTGATGCAGAGCCTTTTTATGCAGTCAACTACTGTAAGATAGTTGGCGCAGTCTATATAGATTACCTCATGAGGGAGTTTAGTTTGGTCAAGAATACTTACCTTTGAATCTTTCCAGTTGATTGTGCTTACCATTTATATTCATCCTTTATTAATGTGATATGTGATATTGATTCACGTAAATTATAACTGCCTATCCAATAAAAGTCAATTAAATAAGGCGATGAGAAAAAATAAGTTGCGCAGATTGGTATTAATAAATGAAATTGCATCATCATTTCAGAGATATCGGGTAATCCATGTTCTCACGCCTTTTCACACGTACAACCACCTCGTCAAGTATTCGCTTGCCGATATAAGGTTTCAGTGAGCCTCATCTATTTTATTATTGATTGCGCTGTCAATATTCATAGCTTATCGGCGTAGACTTATTTTGTAACAAATATTTTCACAAAAAATAAAATATTTGGTAAAGTAATATATAGTTTTACCCTAATAAGAATAGAAATGCAAGTAAAAGTTTATAATAATGATTATGGATTTTTTAAGGAAGATGAATGGATACAATGACCCTATATGAAGAAAAAGCAGTGAACGAGATAATTAAATGGCGTGATGAAAAAGAGGGGTTGGTGTCTAAGACAATTTCTTTAATAACTAAGCCGTTGGGATGGATGTTTGATGATATGTTGCCTGAAAAAATGGCAATTAAAATTGAGAACTCTATCATGACTTTTATGGAACTCCTAAAAGATGTCGCAGCTTGGACATTTTCTGAAGAGGCTATCCTTAAAAAAGCTGAAAAACAGCAGATTTATGTATCTAAAATCTCTGAACTTAAAGGGCAAGATATGAAAAAACTTGATATCCTTGCAAAAGGATATTTCATGCCTAATAAAATCATTGCAAGCCTTGAAGGCGGAGGATTTGGACTTGGGGGAGCTACTTTAGTCCCTGTTGATATTATGGGTCTTTTTACTTTAGGTTTTAGGGCAGTTCAGCAGATAGGCAGTTGTTATGGTTTTGATTTGAAAGAACCGAGATTTTCAGCAATCGTGATGTATATATTTAGCGTATGTTCAAATTCCTCTGTATTTAATAAGACTCTCGCTCTGGCTGATATGCGTTGTACGGCTAAGGTTATTCTAAATGATTTGGCTTATAGACAAATTGTTGAAGATACTAATGCAGGGATAATAGCAGTATTATCATTAAATAGATTAACAAGTACCAAGGTTTTCACCGAGTTTATAGAGCAATCTCCTGTCGCTTTATTGTCTTTAAATAGTTTAGCATTTAACCCTAAAGAGATAGCCAAATATTTTACAAAGAAAAAATTAGCTCAACTCATCCCTGTATTAGGCTCTGGAGTAGGGGCTGGGATTAATTATTGGTTTTTAAATTCAACCTGCGAAACAAGTTATATGTTATTTAGGGAGTTGTTTTTATCTGAAAAGTATGCTGAATATAGGCAAAATTGCACATTTAGAGGAGTATCTTCATAGAGGTTAAGTCATCTTTCGTTTGATGAAATTATCAAGAGTGCCCCATGAAACGTCTAAAATCTTAGCTCAAAATATTTATGTATCAAAAGTTTCTCAACACCCATCTACTTATTGAGAAGATCGCCAAGTATTCCCCTGCTATGTTCGTCATCATGACAATAAACACAGAGATTTTCCCAGTTCGAACCGTCCTGTGGATTATAATCATGGTTGCCGTCTTTATGATGAACGGTCAATAGATGCCTGTCCTTAGGCTCAAACTCCTTACCGCACTTTGCGCAGATTAAACCATTGGTTTTAAGGGATTGCTCCCTGTAATTACTCTTTGGGACGCTTTTTGAGGCTGTCTGTTTTAATTCTTTTACAATATCAGAGGCTGACTTAGATGCGTCTGATTTTTTAATAATCTTTCTTGGACCCCTTCCATATCGTGGAACTGTCATTTTATCTTCCTAAAATATTATAATATCTAATTTAGATATTATAAACTAAAATATATATTAAATAATATATTTTCAATTAATTTAAATACTTGTTTTTTGTACAAAATTACTTTATAGATTGACTTTATCCCTTATTCCTCATTAAAATTAAATAGATAGATTGGCTTTATGTATAGATTATTAAGCTAAAGATTTCACCACAGAGATGCAGAGAACGTAGGGGCAGGTCTTGTGCCTGCCCTTTTTGGGTTCGGTGTAAATTCTTCTTTCAGGTCAACCACAAGGGTTGCCCCTACATCTCAATGTAGAAAGTTATTGGGTTCAATCTACAAGATTGAACCAACGTTATTTGTGGAAGAAGCATTAATAAAAGAATTGAACTCATGGTAATTTAAGTGAAGCATTTATAATTTATAATTTATGATGTGAAAAAACATAAAATCTTTTCTTAAAAGCTTTTAAATCTTAAATCATAAATCTTAAATCATAAATAAAAAAGGCGGTATCAATATTTCACTAAACATTTTAATAGACGGTTATAATGTCATAGGCGTACTCCATGGCAGTTTGGAGAGGGAGCGTACTGATTTTATTGATACCCTTATAGAATATAATAAAATAAGGCATCATAATATCACCCTTGTCTTTGATGGATGGAAGAGCAGTTTTGGGCAGTCTTCCACACTAATCGGAGGTATTGAAGTGATTTACACGGGTCCCGGGGATAAGGCAGATGATCTTATCAAGCGGATTATCAAGACAAAAGATAAGGTTTGGACTGTAGTTAGTTCAGACAGAGAAATTGTAAATAACGCTTGGATATATGACTCTATCTCTATAACTTCGTCACAATTTGAGCAGAGATTGTTTTCTGCATTAAATAATCACGATCAGGATTCTCAAGAATTTAATGATGATGAAGATGATGATCTTCAGAGATATGACCTACGAAAGGGCAACCCGAAAACGCTGTCAAAAAAAGATCGCATAATCAAAAAAACCATGGAAAAACTATAATTAAACATCTTATGAGAAAGAATCCCTTAAACTCAATAATAAAGAACTTCAGCGTGCTGGAGATAATAAATTTTTCTTTCCTGTGTCTAAATTTTATTGTTTATATTGATACCTTTAGCTCTACTCCATATAAGATACAAATATTATCAATCTATCTAATATTATTATTACTGCTTTTAATTATTATCAGGATACGCAGGTCAAAACTCAAGACTAAGTATATAAATTTTATACTTTTAGTGTATCCGATAGTATTTTTGAGTGGAATCTTTGAGACTTTTTTTATGACCCTCCCATATTTTAATGCCGTTCAATATGACAACGCATTGATTCAGATTGATTTGTTCATATTTGGAATCCTTCCAACAGTATGGATAGAGAGATTTATATCTCCACTGCTTACGGAACTTATGTATATCTTATATCTATTTTATTTTCCTATGCCTATAATCTTGATGTTTTGGATTTATAGACAGGGAAAATTAAAAGAGATTGAGAGCGGATTTTTTATATATTTAAGCTGTTATTATCTTGCTTATATTATATATTTCATTGTCCCTGCAAATGGTCCCAGATTTCACCTTGAAAATATTAATACAATTCCTCTCAACGGCTACTTATTGACAAATCCGATAAGGGAAATAATCGACATATTAGAGCCGAATAAATTTGATGCCTTCCCATCTTTGCATTCTGGGATATTGACGACAACCATGATTATTTCATATAGATATGCTAGGGGGATGTTTTATTTATTTATACCTATAGCCATAGGGATAATGATATCTTTGGTTTATTGCAGATACCATTATGTTATAGATATAATTGCTGGCATATTAGTCTCGCTTGTAAGCTATCATCTTTCTTCAAAAATATACGATATAATTCATGAAAAAACTCTATTTCATTTCAAACAGATTTAAAATTGAATATTATTGCCAAATTTTCTAATAATGTAGTATTATGTTTAGTGATTTTGAATATATTATTAAAGGATTGGAAATAATGGCAATTGAGATAAAAGGGATAACCCTTCCAGCTATTAAGTTAAAATTGGACCCAAAGATGAGCATTGAAGAGAATTTTAGAGAATTGCAGTCAAAGCTCTCAACGGATTTCTTCAAAAACTCAACCGCTATTGTTGACTATAATGGAGTAAATCTCTCACAAGCTGCAAGAAAACTCCTTGAGGATAGAATAGCATCTCATAATGCAGAAATAATGGGCAGCTTATCTGGCTGGGAAAATCCTAAGGTACTTGAAGGGATTAATAAACCAAAGCTGGTTCAGGTCTCTGACCAGAACCACGGAGCAGGTCACAGACCTGCTCCAGCATCAGTTGAGCCTGCTCCACCACAAAGACAATCTTCAACTCCATCTCCTTCCGTAAAACAGCCAGTTATACAAAAAAGCTATGGAAGACATCACCTGCACATAGAAAACAGGACTTTGAGAGGCGGACAGAGGGTTGAGCATGACGGAGATGTGTTAGTTTTAGGAAATGTAAATGCGGATTCTTATATCTCCGCAACTGGAAATATCATTGTATTTGGCACATTAAGGGGTGTAGTACACGCTGGGTGTGATGGAAATGAGTCAGCGGTTGTAATAGCGATGAAGATGGCTCCCCAGCAATTAAGGATAGCAAATCATAATACCAGACCTCCAGATGATATGGAATTGCCTGAAACACCTGAAAGGGCTTATGTTGAAGATAATCAGATATATATTGAAAAAATATAGGCGGGAGTTTGAGGCCCGTATATGAAATGCCCTCAAGAAACAAAAAGAGGAGTAATAATTTATGGCGAGAGTTATTGTAATAACGTCTGGTAAGGGCGGAGTCGGAAAGACCACATTATCAGCAAATATCGGAATGGCGCTAGCGCAGATGGACAAGCGAGTATTGACAATAGATGCTGATATTGGGCTTAGGAATCTGGATATGATACTTGGGCTTGAGAATCGAATTGTATATGATATTATAGACGTTGTAGAGGGCAGAGTGCCTGCCTCAAAGGCATTTGTAAAGGATAAGCGGGGGACATCATTATTTTTAATGCCTGCTGCGCAGACTAAAAATAAAGACGCTATATCTCCTGAGCAGATGATAACAATAATTGATGAGGTCAAAGAGCATTTTGATTATGTATTAATAGATTCTCCAGCAGGAATAGAAGGCGGATTTAGGACAGCCGCAGCGGCGGCAACTGAGGCAATAGTTGTAGTAAATCCAGAGGTCTCATCGGTAAGAGACGCTGACAGGATTATTGGACTGTTAGAGTCAATGGGTAAAAAGACAATAAGGGTTGTAGTTAATAGAATCAAGGTAGAACAGGTCAAACGAGGAGAGATGCTTTCTGTAGAAGATATAGAAGATATCTTACATATTCCAAAGATAGGCATAGTGCCAGATGATGAAAAGATGGTAGACCACACAAATAAAGGCGAGCCAATTGTGTTATCTGAAAAACAATCTAATGCTGGTAGGGCGATAAAGAATATTGCAATGAGGCTTGAGGGCATAATTGTGCCATTTGATGAATTAGAAGAGAAAAAGGGACTCTTTGGTCGCTTTTTTGGGAGGTCATGATGTCATTCTTTGGTTTTTTTAAAAAGGAAGCTTCGGCAAATTTGGCAAAAGAGAGATTGACAGTAGTGCTCTCATATGAGCGTAGAGGACTGCCCCCAAATTTTGCGTCGCTGCTACAAGAGGATTTGATACAGATATTTCAGAAATATCCACAATTTGATCCTGCGAATATTAAGGTTGATTTAAAGACAGATAATGATATGAATGAGTTGAGCATACATATCCCTTTTACGCAGAATCATAGGGCGAATATATAGGGTTTATTGGTTTGGGTTTATACAAATATTATAATATAATTTAGTGCTTTTTTATAAAGAAAGAGGCTAAAAAGAATCTTTCTCAAGCCTTGCATTTGTTTATATTATCATGTTTTGAATAGGAACACTTGAAGCGGTTTTCGCTGAATGCGGTATAACGCCTTTTGGTCTTGACAAGGTAAATAATTACCTTTAAGGTAACGCTGCCGAGAAATAACCGTTCAAGTCTAATTCTGCCGTCAGTGCCCATGATAATAATGTTTGTATCTTGAGCCTTTTCAATAATGACCTTATCCACTTAGTTTTAATGTCTCAAGCGGTGCGTATTTTTTCTCAGCTCAGATATATGCTCCCATACTTGTACCGCTGCTATCCCAAGGAACATCACTGTAAACGGTGACTGACCTAATGCTTCATTCCAGCCATATTGCAATATCACATATGCCTCAATCATTATCAAGGACATTATCAATATCAGAAGATAATATATCTTCCGCGTTGCGCCTAACTTAAATCCATTAATTAAATAGCTAAATATTGTTGTATTTCTCCTATATATTTGAGTTAACATTTTTTAAATACCTCCTTCCTTTAAAAACCATATCTTACAGAGTTTATATTCTTTAGCCCTTACAGTTATATCAAAGCAATATTTATACCAGAAAACAATTTTAGAATAAATCAGGAATTATAAGGGTTTTTTAAATTAAGTAAAATAGGTAAAATAATGACATATCTGCATTAATACGGTAATATTTTCCACCTGATTATATTATTTAGCGCCTAAATATCTTGATATAGCGCTTGCAGCCTTACGGCCTGCGCCCATAGCAAGGATTACAGTTGCTGAGCCAGTAACAATATCTCCTCCAGCATAGACTCCCTTCATGCTGGTAGAGCCAGTTTGTTCATCTGCAATTATATATCCCCATTTATTTACCTTTAGATCAGCAGCGCTTTGTGGAACTAATGGATTTGCAGATGTGCCTACCGCTATAATCACGGCATCTATAGGTATCTGAAACTCTGAGCCCTTTATGCGCGCAGGCTTTCTTCTGCCTGATTCGTCAGGGTCGCTCAATTCCATTCTCTCACATTCAATAGCTGTAACCCATCCGTCTTTACCTATAATCCTTATAGGATTTGTCAGCATTTCAAAACGTACGCCTTCTTCCTTTGCATGATGAACTTCTTCCTGCCTAGCTGGCATCTCAGCTAAAGACCGCCTATATATAATCATCGCATCATCAACTCCCAATCTCAAGGCAGTCCTTACTGAATCCATAGCAACATTGCCTCCTCCCACAACTGCCAGAGTTTTTCCTGTTCTGATAGGGGTGTCAAACTCTGGAAATGCAAAAGCCTTCATTAAATTGGCGCGTGTCAAAAATTCGTTAGCGCTATAGACGCCATTGAGATTTTCACCCTCAATCCCCATAAATTTAGGCAGACCAGCGCCTGTTCCAATATAGCAGGCATCAAAATCCTGCATCAATTCATCCACTGTAAAGAGCTTTCCTATCACGCTGTTAAGGGCAATCTCTACACCCATATCTTTTAAAGTCTCTATTTCTTGGGCAACGATGCTTTTTGGCAGACGAAATTCAGGTATACCATATATAAGCACGCCTCCAGCCTCATGTAATGCCTCAAATATCGTAACCTTATGTCCTTCCTTAGCAAGGTCAAATGCGCAAGTTAGCCCAGATGGGCCGCTGCCTACAATAGCAATCTTTTTACCTGTTGGGGCTTTGACATTAATCTTTGTTGCCGTGCCGTGAGCGCGCTCCCAATCTGCTGCGAATCTCTCAAGCCTTCCAATCCCGACCGGCTCGTTTTTTTTGCCTACAATGCAATTTTTTTCACATTGATCTTCCTGTGGACAGACCCTTCCGCAAACGGCTGGAAGGAAATTTTGTTCTTTGATCTTATTTATAGCTCCGCTAAAATCGCCTTGATTCATAAAGCCAATAAAATCACGGATAGGAACAGAAACAGGACAGCCATCAACGCATTTAGGCTTCTTACAGGCAAGACATCTTGACGCCTCTTTTTTTGCGTCCTCTACTGTGTATCCAAGCGATACCTCGCTGAAATTAGTACGTCTTATATCTGCAGGCTGCTCAGGAATAGGTGTTTTATTTGGAGAGGGTTTCTTTTTTTCCACATTTGTCATTTTAGCGCCGCCTTTATATCTTGGTATTTTGCAGGAGGAGCAGCCCCCATGCTAATAAGTCTCAATATTAAACCATAAGAATATAGATATTTTCAATAGGTTTTAATAATTTTCAATAAATTATACCTTCCTTCTCTTTCGTCTGAATCGTTTTTTTGCAGTTGCGGGTGGAGTCTTTGGTTCTTCTGTTGTTTCAGGGATAATATCAGTCATTAATATAGTATCTGTAGATTTTTTCTCTATCTTATCCTTTTGAGCATATCTATTTTTATACCTTTGGTCATCCTTTGATGTTTCTTTAAGGGCAGGCTTTGGAATATCTGCGTTATTAACAGGTTCTTGGTCAGAATCAGTTAAAGGAATTTTCTTCCATTTCTGTACTGGGGCAGGTTTTCGATAGATATTACTCTTTGTATTGGCGCTTCCTTGAGCTGGTTTCTCTTTGGATATAATTATAGGGATATCCCCAACAACCGTTCCAAGTTGAGCATCTTGTTCAGTAATAATAATTATATCTTCATCTTTCAACGGTAGAATACTGCTGCTTTCAAGGGTTTCAAACCCGATACAGCACATCAATCTGCCGCATAGACCAGACAGTTTACCTGGGTTAAGGGCAATTTCCTGATTTCTTGCCATCTTGATAGAGATTGGCGCAAAATCGGATAAAAATGTCCTACAGCAAACCTCTTTTCCGCATATGCCAAGTCCGCCTATTAATTTTGCCTCATCTCTAACGCCAATCTGCCTCATCTCAATTCGAGTCTTAAATCTTGATGCAAGGTCTTTAACAAGCTCCCTAAAATCTATCCTTCCATTTGCTGTAAAATAAAATAATATCCGTTTTCTATCAAGAGTAACCTCAATATCAATTAATTTCATCTGAAGTTCTCTTGCAGTTACGCGTTCAATGCAGTATGCCCGCGCCTCAACCCTTACGGATTCATTGCTTTCTCTTTGTTTTAAATCTTCATCTGTAGCCAAACGAAGGATTTTTTTCAGTTCTCTTTCAGGGTTTTCGATGGTATGAGTTTCAACTGCAACCGTACCGATTGTAACGCCAAAGTTTGATTCTATTACAACTAGATGACCAAAGGCAGGTCTTGCCTCATCGATCTCAAAATCGTATATCTTGCCGCATTTTTTAAATCGTATTCCAACTACGTCAGGCATTTATGTCTCCATGAGTATTTAGTTTATAATTATATCATTGATAAAATCTGCAAAAAGTTTAACATCTTGATTTTTTTTAAAAACTTCCTCTGAAATAAGATTAGATTGATTAATAATTACATTCATTGATGCCCCTGGTTTTTCTTTTTGTCCTGCAGTACATATAATAGCCTTATTACGTTTGGCTTTTTTAGATATTTTTGAGTTATCCCATGTAAAACAGTCATCAATGAAGATTGTAGTTTTAGACATAATTTCACTTTTACATTCTTCAAATATTGGTATTAATATATCTTCAAGTGTTCCATTGCAATTAGGCTTAGAAAACACATAAACATTAAATTTTTTCCCCATGCTGTGAGCGCCTTGAGAATTTTTTATATTAATTTTGAAATTTTCTGAAATGAAAATTTTATTATTAATTAGTGAAAACACTTTTTTGCAGGTTTCAAATTTATTAGTAGGTTCTTTGTCGTCTCTATCATAAAGGAAAAGATACTTAGGGTCATCAATTATTTTATCAGCAGAAGATTCTTTATTTTCTGAATCAAAAGAACCTTCATCTTGTAAAATAGTAAATTTAAGAAGTCTACTCAGGAATTTGATAGGATTTTTTTTAGTTTTCTTTTCGCCACCAGTATTAAAAAGTAAAATAAGTAAGTTATTCAGTTTGTCATAAAAGGTTTTATCTGGTAAAAAAAAATCGTGCGCCATATCCAAACTCTCAGTATTTATTGCATGGTCTTCCATAATTTTTGGAAACATCTGATTAAATGGATATGGATATTGACTGAATTTCCATTTAACTATTTCTATTTTAAAACAGTTCTTAAATACTAAGCTACAAAATGCTACGTCATGTGGACCTTCACAAAATATAATTAAGGCATTTATTTTTTCCACTATCTTGCCCTTCTTAAATCTACGTTTCCTGCCTCAATAAGTCCCTTAAATCTAACGCCAGTATACTCTCTTGGTATAATACCATTTTCAGTTTCAACTAGCGCGCAAACTGCCAAATCATTTATATTTGGAATGGTTTTTACAAAGGCATCAACACATTCTTTGCTATGAGACGTTAGAAAGACTTGGACATTGAATAATTCTGCAAGTTCACAAATAAAAGATGTAAAATTACTGATTAATTCTACATGGATTGCATTTTCAAATTCATCTATCAAAATAACGCCGTTTTGAGCAGAGGCAAAAAGATGAGATATGAAAAATATTCGTTGAAGACCTTCTCCGTATTGAGTTAGATTAGGTGTAATTGTAAATTTTTCATCTGTTACAAGAAATTGTTGCTTATCATTAGCAAGTTCTATGTTTTCAATAGATTTAATGATTTTTTCATGTATAAATTTAATTATTTTATCCTTAGATTTGGATTGTATACTTTTATAGTAGTGTGTCGTATATCTGCGTTGTTCATTAAAGAAAAATGGACTATTAAATACGGAGTGACAAAGCATCTTTATAGTGCCAAATTGGGTTTCAAGATTCCTTGCATTGAATAGTCTTGTAAGTGATTCTTGTTTAATTCCACTAAATTCTGAGGATATTTTAATTGATTCTAAATAGCCGGATTTATCAAAATCTATGTTATCTTCAATATAATGTTTGATTTGAACTTTTGAATCATTATTATCAAATTGTCCGCTAATTGCAATATTTTGTGGTAATTGATCAATAAACCATGCTGGATTTAATTTATCTATTTCAACCTTGCCTCTTCTACTCACAATTTCCATAAGTCCTGTAAAATCATTTTGTCTGCACAACAAATATATAGCTTCAATTAATGTTGTCTTTCCAGAATTATTTATACCTGTTATGAGGTTAATTTTAGCAAGTTTTGAAAGATTAAAATTATTTAATTTTTTATAATCCATTATCTTTATATTAGAAAAATGCAAATCAATACGGTCATGAAAGACTGTTTTCTGCTCAACTTCGATAAAGCCTGAAGCTCTTGCTCTCTCAACAAGACCTTTAAGACGCCCAAGAGTCAATTCAAGGTCAGAAAAATTTTCTCTATTAATGCTAGCTTGCTCCAATCTATCTATGTGACGCCCTATAGATTTAATTGCATTTTGTTGATATTCGAAAAATATCTGATCGCTATTATTATATGCCTTATTTATATCACGAGTTGATTTTAATTGTGATATAGCGTATTCATCATTTATTATTTTTCCGAGTAATCTAACATCTTCACGTTTGATTATTGCTTCATTATATTTGTCGCCAAAAGAAACGCTACCATCATCATCTTCTTTATTTGATGGTTCTTTTGAAATCCATGAAAAAAATAGTTCACGATTTTGAACATTTAATGCTGTATAAGTTTTATCATCCCAACCGAGCCATTCTTTTAAAGAAATTATACCAATAGCCTCTCGGAAAATTGGGAATTTATCTTCTTTAAATTGATCGCCATAGTCAGAATTCATGTATTGTTGAAGAAAAGATAATGCTCTTAATGCACGACGTAAATCCACCAAGTCAATTCCAGTTCGTTTGCAGATTTCTCCTTCTGTAAGACCACCGTTTAACATATGCTCAAGTAGCTTTGCTTGATTCCATTCACCCCATTTCTTATTGCCGCTAATATGCTTTAGCGCCATTAAGGTCAGAAAGCGCATTTCATCCTGAACATCATAAAACACGACAGGGACTTTGCCAAAAATTGTTGGATTGAGTTTATTAATGTCCGCATTATCTTTTTCATATTTATCTTGAAGATATTTTAAAGCTGCAACTCTCCTATTTCCTTCGACAACAACATATCCTCCACTATCAAGTGGTCGTACTTGTATCTGATCAACAGGTAGGTAACCATTGATTTTTAGGCTATCAATAAGTTCCTGAGCATTCTGATTTTTATCTCCGAGTAGAAACTTAGTTGTACGTTGCTGAATATTTTTTTCTTTGATTAATAATTCTTCTGAAATTGGTTTAAAGTCAGGTTCATGTATTAAACGATAATTATTTGGATCTAAATATAAATTTCTAAGGCTTATATTTGTTTTAGTTGTATCTATTTGCCTATCTTTATCAGCCATTATAATTCCTATTAAATCTTAATATTAATAACACATAGATGTTACTTTAATTTTTTGTAAAAGTTTATCGTCTTTTATAGATTTTAAATCCCCTTCAAATAATGATTCTATTATTTGCATTTTTCACCACCTTTACTTTTTCCACTATTATAACTTTATCCACTCAATTAAAGAAAGAGCCTCTTTTATAAAGGGTTCAAAGGGACAAGTCCCTTTGCAGGTCTTGTGGCAGAGCCCTTGTAAATTAAAAATAAACCATAAGCGAAATAAAATACATCTCTGGATATAATTTGAATTCGGATTTGGTTACCATAGAAAGCCCGTTTATTTTATTATTACTTGCTAATATTTGAATAGGAGACCTTTGGCCTGCTGGGATAAATGCGCCTGCTGCTAGGGTTACATTGGTTGCTACGCTATAGTTTAGAGTTGGCGCAATTAGCAGCGATAGATCAATTAAATTTATAAAACATATTGTTGATGTATTAATAAGCGGGGTTAGTTCAATTGTTACGCCTGGTATGAGATAATGCTGTCCGAGAAGATATACAGAACCTAATTCATATGCTGTGACGTTATAACTTTTATATGCGCTGCCTGTGTCTATAAATCTTGCGTAATTGCTTGAATCGTCCATCCCTGCGCTGTTATAGTGATATTCTGTGAAGGCGTATATCTTGCCCGTTAATTTGTAATCTACGCCTGTTGATAGTCTTAGGTAATTATTATAAGATGTTGAAGTATTGCTTAAAGCTCCTGATAGAGTATATGCGGTTTCAAGCCAAAATCCAGCATCAAATATTGAGCGTGCTAGTTCAAATCCGAGCAGGGCATTTTCCTTAAAATCCATGAGAGTCAATATAACGTCTGTATCATAGAAATAGAATCTTGAGCGCAGGAATGCCGCGTCATTTGACCATGTTAGGTCATGACCGCCTACAAATCCTAGCTCTACTTCGCTCATATTTCCAGTTGGTATTCTGACCCTGACTGCATCTACTCCTGGACGCTCTACTACTGTAAGGGAGGTTCTTAACAATGGGCTTATTACATCTACTGGATTTATAACATGGGCTACTCCGAATGCGATTGGCTGTCTGCCTATAGATATGTCTGCGAAGCCTGTAGATATTGTTGCAACTGCCCTGTCTAAATTGTTTACTTGGCTGTTATCTAAATCAGCTATGCGGTAGTCACGTGTCTGAGTAGTACGCTCAAGTGGTTTTAATGATGGAGTTATTATCATTGGTCCCATATATGGAGCATTTATTGCGCCTTGAGAAGGATATATTGGAAGCCCTGATGAAGTTTGTATTGGCATTGTTATTATATATGATGTTTCAAAGGAGAATTTATCACTGAGCAGCCATTTCAAATCAAGATTTACAAGATTTAATATTGCTCCAGTAAGGTCTACACTATTTTTTTCAGCAGGCGTATATGTGTCGCTTGTTGACTTGGTCAAAAAGCCGCCTACGTCTGTAGTCAAGGTATAGGTTTTGAAATAGCCTTTTATCTGAAGGGTATCGTCATCTTCGGCAAATGATGGAATGGTTGAAAATATTAATAATATTGGTAATAAATATAAAATAAACCTTTTTGACATAAGTATCTCCCAAAAAATTAAAAACTATTCACCACAGAGTTGTAGGGGCAGGCCTTGTGCCTGCCCTTTTTTTGAGTTCGGCGCAATTACTTTATTCAGGGCAGGCACAAGACCTGCCCCTACGTTGAATTTCTTTTCATTTATTATTTCTCATTAGTTTCTTCCTCTGTGTACTCTGTGTCTCTGTGGTGAATTCTTTTTTTATCGTATTTCCTCTTTATCAATTACACCGTCTTTAAGCATAATCAGCCGTTTTGCGCGTTCCATTATCCTTGAATCATGGGTTGAAAATACGAAGGTCATTCCTCTTTCTTCATTTAATCTCCGCATCATATCCAACAGGTCAATTGCGCTGTGACTGTCAAGATTTGCGGTTGGTTCGTCTGCAAGTATTATATCTGGATTTGATACCATAGCCCTTGCCACTGCTACGCGCTGCTGCTGTCCGCCTGAGAGTTCAGCAGGACGTCTTCTACTCATGTCTGACAGTCCTACCTCTTTTAATATCTCTAATACCCTGATATGACGTTCTTTTTCTGATATGCCTTGTAAGAGCATAATATATTCAATATTTTCCTGAACATTAAGCACTGGGATTAGATTATATGACTGAAATATAAAACCAATGTGGTCACGTCTAAAATCGGATAATTCGCTTCCCTTCATCTTGCTAAGAGGTTTTCCATCAAGCATAACGTTTCCAGTTGATGGAACGTCTAAACCGCTTATTATATTAAGGAGCGTAGTCTTTCCTGAGCCTGATGGTCCTGCAATTGCCGTAAACTCGCCTTTTTGTATATTCAGGTTGACATTATCTAAAGCAATGATAGAAACCTGACCAAACATATATTTTTTAGAAATATTTTCAACCTTTATTATCTCTGACATCAATTACCTCCAAAAAAAAGTGAAAAGTGAATAGTGAAAAACTAAAAGTTGAAACCATTTAAATAAAAAAATCTTATTAACTGATTTTCACTTTTCACTTTTAGTTTTTCACTTTTCACTGTATCTTACATGCTCCTTTTCATAGCCTTAGCGGGCGTTAATCTTGCTGCATAAATTGCTGGATATATTGCTGCGACTATAGAAAATATAAATACATACATAGGATTTAACAGATATTGAGACAACTGCATCACCGCATATAGAGGCTCTGTTAAAGTTGTGCCTCCAAATTCTGCTCCTGTAATATTCATCCCATTGACTGAGAAATAATAACTAAATGAAAAACCTAATGATACGCCGATTATTATACTAATAATTGAAAGCACAGTTGCCTCAAGTATTATCATTGAAGCTAGATTTATAGGTTTAGTTCCTATTGCCCGCAATACTCCAAATTCATATAATCGCTCATACAATGACATAAAAAGCGTGTTCATTATCAAGAGACCTACTATTGAAAAGATTATTGCGCACATTATAACCTTTTGATATTTAAGCATTCCAAACATGGCATTTATCTGCGGAATCAAATCTCTCCAGCCTATTGCCTCGTTATCAATTTTTGAGTATTTATCCCAAAAGGCAATTGCTCGGTCTCCTGAGTCATTAATATCCTTAAATTTAAAGGCTATCTCATGGATATTATCACCAATGCCTAGTAAAGTCTGCGCCTTGTTAATATTAATAAATGCAAAACCATTATCTATCATCTTGCTGTTAATCTTAAAAATCCCTCCAACTCTGAACATCTCTTGAGAGAGACTGCCAGTATTTGCCATAGCCACAGTTACTACTATCTTATCTCCTACTGTGACGTCTAGAGATTCCGCTGTCTTATAGCCTATGATAATTTTTTGCGGGTCTTCATCTGAGAGAAATTCACCTTGAATTAGCGCATCTTTAATCTGTGAAATCATTGTTTCTGTCTTTGGGTCAATGCCGTAGAGCATTAGAGAGGCAACGTCTGAGGCAGATGTAACCATTGCAAATGTCTGAGTACGCTCAGTATAGGATTTAATACGTGGTTCAGTTTTAAGCCCTTTTTCAATATTTGGCTTATCATGGATTGTATTTTCAACATCAAAGGTATCTCTAAATCCTCTAGCATGAATTTGACCTTGGCCGAGAAAGGTATTGGTTGCAGACTTTATCAATCCATAATTCATGCCTAGTATAAGGGCATCTCTAAAGATTAAAACAGCAAGCCCGATACCAATCGCAATCCCTGAGAGTATTGTCCTTCTTTTATGCCGAAATACATTTCGAATCGCAAGTTTAAAAAATATCATAATTTAATATATTCCTTTTATTAATGAAAAACTAATAAAAACTATTCACCGCAGAGTCGCAGAGAGCGCAGAGGTACGCAGAGGAAAAACAAAAGATAAATAGAGAATTTATGATTAATGAAATAATAACTTAATCTTTTCTCTGCGTACCTCTGTGATCTCTGCGACTCTGCGGTGAAATTTTAATGTATCATGTATCCTAATTACTCCTCAAGGCAATAACAGGGATAGTCCTTGCAGCCCTGATTGCAGGGTATATACTAACGGAAACAGCAGTAAAAATTGTCAAAAGCACTGGTTTGATAATGGATTCAGCATTTACTATACAACGCATTTCAGTAAAATATACACCCTGAAACTCTAAAGGCGTAGGATATCTTAACCCATGCCTTGAAAAATAATAATTTATTGTCATTCCTGCAATACATCCTAATACTGCACAGAATGTTGAAAGTATTGTAGACTCAAGCACAATTAGCTTAAAGATATAAAAGGGTCTTGTCCCAAGAGCCTTTAGAACGCCAAATTCTCGTGTTCGTTCAAGTATGCTCATTAATACAGTATTTAAAATTCCGACACCAACAATTAAGGAGATAATCGTAAAGAATATCCTGCTGTTTTTTTTATCGTTAGCCATTGCCTTATAAAAATCTTTTTCAATCTCCTCCCAAGGCAATACTTCAATGGTTTGATCAAGATTCATATCTCTGATTAATAAAGCAGTCTGCTTTGATTTTGATATATCTTTAATAGAAATGGCAATCTCATGGATACGATTTTCAAGTTCAAGAAACTCTTGAGCAGTCTTGAAATTCATATAAACGCTGCTTCGCTCTGAAGGGTCATCGTCGCTGCCTGCAAAACCGATGATTTTGAATATTCCATTAGCGATTGAGCCGTCTGCAGCCTGAGTGATTATAACAAGTTCTCCGCCTATTTTAGCCTTTAAAATCTTAGCCAAAGGAGCGCCTATTATGACCTCTTTGGAGGTATCTTCTGAAAATGAAGCTCCTTTTTTTATCTTTTCCTTAAACCTTGTTGTAATCATCTCTCTTTTTGGGTCTATGCCGATTAATCTTGCGCCAGTGGTCTTGGTATCAACAAAGACAAGAATGCTAGCATAAACTCTTGGCGCCCAAGACTCTACTATGGGGATTTTCTCTATCTCACTGGTAATACGCTCATAATCCTTGATATTTTTATATATAGAGGGTTTATCCAGATACCCTGCCTTATGAATCTGTATATGACCTGTCTTTGCGCGTGTAAACATATCAATTACCCCTTGATACGAGCCTGCGTGAACTCCGATAAAAAATGAAAATAGACAAGTTACCACTAACATCATCAGGCCAGTGAAGGCGCTGCGGCGTCTTTGTCTAAAGATATTTCTAAATGCAATTTTTAGTATCAGCATATTATTAGAGCGCTATCTCACTTTCTGAAGATTTCTAAGTGTAAATATATCTTTATCGAGTTTTCTGTCAAATTTGGCATTTTTGATCTGGATAGTGGTTTTATAACCTGTTTTATTAACAGGTCGTATCTCTATGATAGAAGGTTTTAGTTTGCCGTCAAAGGTCTTGACATCCTTAAATTCCATGATACGCATCATCTGCCCTTTTTCGTCATAGAATGCCTGCTCAAGCGGCATCATATCAGATTTGCGCACCTTTACGGTAATCTTGCCCCAAACAATGGCGGCAGTTCCCTTAGGTATAAGTTCGATATTATAATTTTCCTTATCTTCTGGGACGATGAATGAACCGGTATAATCTGACTCAAGGGAGCTTTCTTTGGCAAGGTCGTCATTAGTGAAATCTGATCCCATCCATGAGCCCATCATCATTGAAGGCGGAACCTTCATGACCTTATTGATATTTGGAAAGAAATTCCACATCTCGCGGTTTGTGCGCAGGGTAGTAGTTCCAAGGTCTTTTTTTGGAGCTTTGATATAGATGAATGTTTTGTCCATTTTTTCAGACCACATCTCAAATGTCATAGAGCGTTCCCAATTTGGAGTAATAATAGTCATCTCCATTTCCTGATTACTAGTATCGCTTCTATGCAGCCTGTCAACGATTCTGATGATATCAATAATATTTTGATCAAGGGCGTAAGATAGATTAAAGCTGCTAATAAGCAGAAAGAGTGTAATTGATAAGATGATAGATCGTTTAAACATTTTATAATGCCTCCGTTGATTGTTGTTATGATGTTAGTAGTATAAATTAATTTTAGGGAAGAATGGAATAGCGGGCTATGAAAATTATGGGAAAATTATGGTTTTTTTTGATTATTTTTGGATTTATGGGGTTTTAGCTAAAAAATCAAAGCCCAAATCACCGCTTTCATCTATGTATTAATATAGCATCTGTTTAACTACAATCATCCCAAATTTTTATCTATTTACATTGTCAATCATATCTTGTATAATAAAATAGTGGAAGAAATACATTTTACATGGGATGATAAAAAAGAAAAATTAAATCGAAGAAAACATGATATATCATTTAATGAAGCAAAAGAGATATTCATTGACCCATTAAATATAAGTGATTTAGATAAAAGGTTCAGCGATACTGAAGAACGTTGGGTATCAATAGGCAGAACCAAAAAAGACAAACTTCTTATAGTTGCACATTTATGGATATTATATGAAAGCGGAGAGGAAATAATAAGAATCATCTCTGCAAGAAAGGTAACAACCAAAGAAAAAGAATTATATGAGGATTTTAAAGGTAAAATATATTAATTTAAAAGGGTGATTATATGGAAAACAAAATAGAAGAAATGGAAGAGTACGAACTGCCTGAACAATATACATTTAAAAATCCAATAAGGGGACGTTTTTATAAACCCAAAAAAGTTCCAACAACTATGCGTTTTGATGATGATATTTTAATATATTTTAAAAAGATTGCAAGTGAAAAAAAGATACCATATCAAATGCTTGTCAATATGGTACTTAGAGAATTTCAAGAAAAACATCCTACTGGGATTCATGTTTAGGCGCTGAGCAGTTTATTTTTGCTCAGCGCTATAGTCTGCTCCAACACCAAATATTTCTAATTAAACAACACTAACGCTCATCTCTATCCTCTCATTAGGATTATCTCTGTTGTCTCTTGGCTGTGACACGATTTGATTAACTACATCCATTCCATCAGTGACCTCGCCAAAGACCGTATATTGTCCGTCAAGGAATGGGGCGTCTGCTGCGCATATAAAAAACTGCGAGCCTGCGCTGTCTGGGCTTGCAGACCTTGCCATTGATAGAGTGCCTGCCTTATGGGGTTTTTTATTGAACTCTGCTTTGAGCGTAAATCCAGGTCCGCCTGTGCCATGTGATGATTTATCGTTGTCTCTTGAATTAGGGTCTCCTCCTTGTATCATAAACCCTGGTATGACCCTGTGAAATGTTGCGCCATCATAAAACCCCTCTCCCGCCAGCTTCAAAAAGCTCTCTACGTGCTTGGGCGCTGCGTCTGGAAAGAATGAAAGTGTTATATCTCCGAATTTGGTCTTGATTATTGCATTTGACATAAATATTTCTCCTTTATGGATTTTTTTGTAGAATAGTATTATTATAACAAAATATAATAACCATATGGTAAACTTATTGCATGAAAAAAGACAATAAATCGGAAATTAATTCTCGAAGACTGCCTAAGATTGCCCTGCTTGGACTGCCTAATACAGGCAAGACATCTGTATTTAATAATCTCACAGGGCAGTATAATATTGTTGCAAACTATCCGCTTACTACGATTGAAAACAAAAAAATCATTACTTCCATCAAAGATGTTCAATACGAAATCATTGATACCCCCGGTCTTTACTGCCTTTATATACATTCAGAAGATGAACTTTTGGTCAGGGAGATGATCTTTGATGAAAGACCAGATGTCATAGTTCAATGTATTGATTCGGCAAAGCTCAAACAATCTCTGATGCTGACCCTTGATCTACTTGAGCTTGAGATACCGCTTATTATATCCCTTAATTCCATTGATGAAACAGCTAAGAGAGGCATATGGATTGATTCAAAGGAATTATCCAGACTACTGGGCATTGAGGTAATTGAATCCATTACTACTTATGGCAAAGGCACTAATAAATTAAAACTTGCTATTTCAAAGGCGCTTAGGTCAAGAGAATCATTTATCTACGCCCAAGATATTGAGGCGCAGATTAAATGCGTTATTGATACCCTTGAGGTTGAATCGTTTTATCGCCGCAAGATTGCAATATTACTTTTGATGGATGACCCGTTTATTCTAAAATATCTCAAACAATCATATTCGGAAGATGAGATAAATCAAGTTACCCAAGAGATTAAAAATGTAAAACTTCGCTTTACAGGCAACATTGGACGGGCGATGATTGGGTGTCAGAGCAGATTAGTTGATGATATCACTGAAAAAATCGTGCATAAACAAGATGTCTCCCCGCGTGAATACTCTCAATATTTCGCAACCTTGAGCAGACATCCGATTTTCGGCATACCAATTGCGCTTTTTTTTATAGCTCTTCTATTTTTTATGGTTGTAAATGTTGCAGATTTCATTGGCAGCGCCCTTGAATCATATATTTGGTTTCCTATTGAGGGATATTTAAAGTCTGTGCTTCCACAGGGATTTATTAATAATTTTTTGATTGGCGATTATGGGATACTTTCGCTTGGTCTTGCTAACGCCCTTGTGACGATTCTGCCGATTCTTTCGGTATTTTTTCTGATGTTTAATACGCTTGAAGACATAGGATACATTCCAAATCTCTCTGTTTTATCAAAGAGGATATTTGACAGTATTGGGCTTAGCGGGGCTGCCATTTGTCCGCTTGTGCTTGCCCTTGGATGTAAGACTATGGCTACGCTTACCACAAAAACTCTGAGTTCTCCAAAGGAGAGATTTATCGCAATCACTCTGATAACCTTTGGTGTTCCATGCGGAGCGCAGTTGGGGGTCAGCCTTAATGTGCTTGGACGGCAGGGTATGTCTGCCATACTGATTGTTGTGGCGATTATGCTTACTCTGGATTTAGTTGTTGGAGTAGTTTTAAATAAGTTAATTATAGAGCAGCAAAAAAGTATCTATCTGCAGATGCTGCCTCCGATAAGGATGCCGTCTCCAAAGGCTGTGCTCAAAAAAACATATTATAGATTATACTGGTTTTTGCTTGAGGCGCTGCCTATATTTATATTTGTTGCAGTGATACTGTTTACCCTTGATTTTATTGGGGTATTAAAGGGGTTAAGAACCTTATTAAGCCCATTGATTGTAGGTTATTTAGGGCTTCCTGAGCAGATGTTAGATGTTATAATCGTTTGTCTTGGGAGAAAAGAGGTAGCAGCCTCAATGCTTATTAAGTTGGTTGAACAAGGTATGCTTAGTTACGCGCAGGTAATAGTTTCAGTAATATTTATAATGTTTATACCATGTATTGCCAATGTTGGGGCAATATTTAAAGAGCTTGAGTTGAAAAAGGCGCTTTCAATGACTGGTATTGTATATGTTTCTGCTTTTATATTTTCAGGGGCTTTGAATCATCTGCTGATTTTCTTAAAATTGTGAAGGAATTCACCACAGAGACGCAGGGGCGTATTGCATATGCCCTATCCGTGGAGCATGCGCCCCTACGTCTGTGTTGAATAGTTTTTAGTTTTTTTAGGGGGCATTATCAATTAAATTTTAATGGGAGGTAATTTGTATGAATAACGAGGAGTATAATAATTTTAGAGTGATTATAGAATTATCGCGTGAATTTGTAGAAAGTCATAAGGGTCTTTGGAGTCATTCAGATTGGCAGGAATTTCTTGCCATTGTTGAAAAAAACGGTATTCCCATAACTAACAGCACGGAGACATTTCTTGGCGCTATAGTTGAGGCAATGAGGGATTTCTACACACATATAGATAATTCCGTTGGCATTACAAATGCAATGATGAATATGGCTGAACATGCTATTAGACTTGTAACAGATACAAACGGAGTATGGGATCATGTAAAATGGAAGGATTTCATATCAGATTATCAAAGCAATAAGGTATTGCTTGACCTAAGAGATGAGACAATATCCAATCTTGGCAGGGTAATGGAGGCATCAAAGACATTCTATCAGGCGTTGTTTAATTTGCATAAGGAGTAAAAAGTAAAAGAATTCACCATTAATAATAAAATGAAACAGAATTTATTGCTGTTTCCTTATTAGGCGCAGAGAGCGCAGAGGTACGCAGAGAAAGATTTATAACTCAAAAGGCTGATTTTCAATTTTTAATTCCCCTTTTTTAAAAGGGGTGGCAGCCTTAGGCTGACGGGGTATCTTGTTTTTTTTGGGAATAATGCAGATATAACGTTAAAGGAAATTTCAATTTAATATAGTATTGCGACATCTTCATTTTGGTGTTACACTGTTCTTTTTCATATTGACAATAAAACAACATCTTTGATAACATTGTATAATAATAATGTATGTTGCTTGATTTTTTCTGAATATACAATGCTAAACGGATTTTATAATATGCTTGAAGAACAAGAAATAGAAGAAAATATATTAAGCGTAGCGAACCTACGGCCGACTGCCGCCGATACTCCTATTGAGGACGATGAAGACGCAGAAAAAGAAGAACCCCTTTTTGTCTCAAGTATTTATCCTTACAAATATCTTTTTGATAAAGAAACAATAGATATTCGTGAAGATAAAATGAGTTCATTTGAAATCATCCGAAAAATAGAAAATAAAAACCTTATTTTAGATCCAGCTTATCAACGGGCATTTGTATGGCCCCCAACAAAACAAAGCAGATTTATTGAATCAATGATCTTAGGGATACCGCTTCCTCCTATTTATTTAAATCAAAACAAAAAGGGCAATTACATCGTTATAGACGGCAAACAAAGAATAACCACAATCAGTGATTTCATGTCAAATGAAAAACACAAATTCAAATTGCAAGACTTAGAAGTCTTGCATGATTTAAACGGAAAATCGTTTGATGACCTTAAAGAATTGGATAAAAGAAATGGCACTAACTTGCATGTACGAATAGAAGACAAAAATCATATGCTCTATATTATAAAGCCTACAGTACCTATAGAAATTGTATATGACATATTTAACAGAATAAACACAGGCGGTACAATTTTAACAAGACAAGAGGTAAGAAATTGTATCTATCAGGGAAAGGCTACTGAGGTTTTAAACGAGTTAGCTGCGCTTGATGTATTTAAACAAGCCATAGACTACGGAATTTCCCCAAATAGAATGAAAGACCGTGAGGCTGTGCTTAGATATCTTGCCTTTAAAATTTTAAATTATATGACTGATTATAAAGATTCTATTGATGATTTTTTAGCAAAAACAATGAATCATTTAAATAAGATAAATGTAGAAGAAGAAATAAAAATAAGGGCTGATTTTATCAGAGTTATGAAGACGACTTATGATTTCTTCAGCAATAGAAATTTTAGGTTTCCTACAAAGACAAATAGAGGCAGACTAAATATTTCCATGCTTGAGTCCATCAGCCATTTTTTTTCAAATAAGAGCGATGAATTTCTAAGTAATAACAAAGGAAAAATCATAGAAAACTTCAACACTCTGTTGTCCGATCCTGATTACAATGATGCGGTAAGAGTAGCAACTGCCGACAGGAATAGGGTTATTAGAAGATTTCGCAGGGTAGAAGAAGTATTAGGATTGGGAACCAATGAAACTATCTGAAATCGGAATAAGTAATTTCAAGTGCTACATGGATGAAGTAAATATACCAGTAAAAAACATTAACCTATTTACTGGAGTAAATGGCAAAGGCAAATCCACGGCTCTGCAACCGCTTTTATTGATGCGCCAATCCATAGAACATTCCAGTAACACGAAAGAAATAATTTTAAACGGAAACTGCGTTGAACTTGGTTCTTAAACAGAAGGATTTAATGATTTGATAAATATATTTACCTTTTAGTTTTTCTCTGCGTACCTCTGCGCTCTCTGCGTCTCTGCGGTGAATTCTTTTTTCACTTTTCACTTTTAGTTTTTCACTTTTCACTAGTTTTTAGCCCCTTTGGTATCGAAAAACTAAACGTCGTCCCTTGACCTTCTATTGATTCAAACCAAATCCTTCCATTATGTCGTCTTATTAGAGTTTTAGCATAGGAAAGCCCCATGCCTTCTCCTTTTATATCTTGAGTTCCAGCGCGTCTAAATACTGCGAATATCTTTTCATTATCCCTAAGGGCAATTCCTCTGCCGTTATCTTTTATATGAAAAATCGTCTCTTTTGAGGTTACAGATGCGCTCAACTCAATGATTCCCGTTCTGTTATTTACGAGATATTTTATTGCATTATCTATGAGATTGCCGATAATCTGTTCTATAGAAGTTTTGTCAGCAGTGATTTTTGGCAGTTTCACTGTTCTAATAATCTGCGCTCCCTTAGAGGTTATCTGATGAGTTAATGTCTTAATCATTGTGTCTACCAATGACTCCATATCAATGGTTGTGAATGTCAACTCAACAAATCCAAGCCTTGAAAGTCTTAGCACAGTATTGCTGAGATAATCAATCCTTGTGGTTGAAGATGAGATAAAATCAAGAGCCTCTGGGACTTCTTCGTTTAAGATGGTATTAAACTCCTTCCGTGTTTCATCGTCAAAATTCAAGGCGCAATTCTGTACTATTACCTCAAGTTGATGCAGAGATACTGTAAGCTCATTGACAAAACCTGCAAGATTGACCAGCGGGGCGCGGATGTCATGCGAAAATATATATGTGATTGTCTTTAATTCCTCATTTGTCTCCTCAAGTCTTTGAGCTGATGCAATGAGTTCTGCCTCCATCTTTTTCCGCTCAATGATTCCAGCAACGGTATTTAAGGCGGTCAGCAAAAATTCTTCCTCATCCTTATCTCTGTCTTGCCCGTTTTTAACATAAACATTTATAACGCCTAATAAATTACTGCCTGAAAGAATTGGAACACAATAGTGTCCATGCGGAGTCATGCCGTCAAAGGTAATGGTATGCCCATCATCTATACAGTTTGTAAATAAAATCTTTTTGGTTATTGCCACGCTGCCGCATAGACATTTCCCAAATGGGACAAAGGCGCATAGTTTTAAAAGAGGCTGCGCAAGTCCATGATGCGCCTCTATTCGCAGGGTATCCACATGATAGTCATCTACTAAAAATATGCTTCCCTGCGTCTCAATTGCAAACCATGGAGCGGATAGTATTAGCTCCAGTATCTCCTGAAGCTGCTCCTTTAAAGATATAGGCTGTAGAGAAACCCGCAGAATTGAACTCATTATACTCATGATTAATAGATTATGTTTGATCTTTACTTCAATCATCTTTCTTTCACTTATCTCATTAACCAGTTGTGTATTAACTTTACTTAGTTCTGAGGTGCGCTCAATAACCCTGAGTTCAAGTTCTTCGGCATTTTTTTGTAATTCTTCCCTTGAAAGTATAATCTCCTTAGCCAGCAGATTAAACCTTTGATCAAGTATAAACATCTCATCGCCTATGACAGAGTCGTCAAGTTCAATGCCAAGGGCTTGCTGTGAGAAATCCACTATCTGTGATGATATATTTTTAATACGTATAGTAAGCAAAAACATAAGAATCGAAAATAAAAGTATATACATAAATGTAGAGATGAGATTTCGCAGTCTCTCTGTTGAGATAATATTATTTATCATCAGACGTTCTTTTTCAGTTGATAAAAGAGATGCAAATTGCAGGAAAAGATCTGATGAGCCATAATCAAAAAACGTCTTGCCTGTAATCAGATATTTCTTTGATAACTCTTTAATCTCTGTACCAGGTTTAACCTGATCTGTATCAGTGCTGGTTAATACTTTAGGATTTATGCCTTGCAGTAAGGCTACAATAGAATCGTTTGACTTGTGAGTAATTGCAGACTGCAGAAATTCCTTATCCATAGGAGTTATAAGCATAAGTGTTGCTATAACCTTTGAAGAGCGGTCAGTAAGAGATTGCGATGTCAAAATATACGGCATCCCTTCAATCATTGTCATATAGTTTTGATCGTGAGTCAATTCTAAGAGGAGTTTTGAAGGAGTTAATAGAGACTTTGGAATAGTCAGAGAATCTCCATTAAAGACCTCTCTCACTCTTCCTCTATCGTCAAATAAAAAGGCGATTTTTATTCTGACAAACATTCTAAGCAAGGCAGCATTTGGAAGCCACGAAGGAAGAGTATCATGATATTTTATATTAATCCTAGATGCCTTGTTCCAATCTGTATTTGAGACAAACTGTTCAAATCCTCTTAATGACACACACATCTTTGACGCCTGATTATAAGACCTGATGTAATTGTCAAAGTCCTGCCTGTCTCCCATAGATTGTGTCAACAATCTCTCTGAAATCTCTTGATGGAATAAATTTTTGACAATCTGAGAATTATAAAAGTCCATAACCCAGCCGATCATAAGCCCGACTATTATGGTGATCATCAATAGTTTCAAGGTTAAGGACTTTTTATAATAAAAAGAAGATATTTTAGACTTTATAGACATATTACCTTGTTCAGCTTAATGCCTTGCGGGGTTTTGGGACGCAGTTCCCAATGTACTGTTAAGAAGTTCGTTGTCTTCAAATCTCCAGCCTGCATCTTTTAGGGATTTGGCAGGTAATATCAAATATTTTTTATCAATTCTTTCGACATTCGCCATGAGATATTCAACCAATTTTTGAGCCTTGACATTATGTTGTATCTTCCCTTCCCATGTAGTGAGATCATATGGTTCGTAAAACGGGTAACCGCTGCTTATCAGATTTGAAGCGCCATCCTCTGGATTATATCCATTGATTGAAAGTATCTTAACCTTTCCACTTCCAATATAATATCTTGCAGACCAGACTGATTCAAAACCAACTGCGTATTTATCTTGAGAGACATCACCGACCATGTCAGGAATAGTTCCAACCTCTTTCATACTTAGACTGAAATCGTTTTCAGAAGGAAGTATAAGCCTCCAATGTCCAGGCATTGTCTTACAATGAAGCCTGCCAATTGGATGAACCTCTGAGTCTGCGCCTTTGCCGCCAGATTTGGTTTTAAGGCTGGACCATTTCTTAATCTTACCGCTAAAAAGCCCTCTTGCCTGCTCAGTTGTAACATTATCTATAGGGTTATGCTCATTTATCAATATAGCAAGGGCAGCAATCCCCATAGTCTGGTATCTTAAACCAGGCAGCCTGTTAAAGGTTGCTGGAGGGCAGCAAAGCCCTGTAATATCAACTGTTTTTTTATTTATAGCACCAAAGGCTGTGCCGCATGTTCCTTCCTTTACCTCAATCTTGAGATTATTGTCTTTACCATATTTAAGGATGATTGGAAGAAGCGCTATGTAAAGATGTTGATCTAAGATTATGGCAATATCCGCTCCCTCTGCCCACTGCTCATATTTAATAGGTTTATCCACCCATTCCTTTGGCATAGGCAGAATATATGAATGATCTGAATATTCAATATTCGAAGTTGTTGACGATTTCTTTGATGGAGACTCTGCATAGGCAGAGGCAGATATTAGAAATGCAATCGTTAAAAATATCAAACTAAGTTTTATAATGGTTAAGGATTTTCTCATATAGTTCTCCTTTTTACCTTAAGGTAAGGGCAATTCGTGAATTGCCCCTACAATTATAACATATTATATAGTTTATTAAATAGTATTATTAAGTGAATTTATTTCATTTTAGCTTTTCTCTGCGTTACTCTGCGCTCTCTGCGCCTCTGCGGTGAATTCTTTTTTCTGTTCTAATAAGAAATATATTCGTTTAAAATATTACTATACTAGTTGGTATTTTAACATAAACAAGAGCAATCTTTTTGAAACCCTTGATTTTTTGGCATTTCCAAAGCTATTATATATAGACGTTGGGGCTGTCTAACGAAATATAATAAAGGAAGGTAAGAGAATGTTTGAATTTAACAGAATAAAACGTCTGCCTCCATATGTATTTGCTGAGGTTAATGCCCTCAAGATGGAGTATAGAAAAAATGGCGAGGATATAATAGACCTTGGCATGGGGAATCCAGACCTTTGCACACCTCAGCATATCATAGATAAGCTGCATGAGGCATCAAATAATCCTAAAAACCATAGATACTCTGCCTCTAAAGGTATAACCCAATTAAGGGTTGCAATGAGCGAATGGTATCAAAGACGGTTTGATGTCTCCGTTGATCCAGAGTCTCAGGTAGTTGTAACCATAGGCGTGAAAGAAGGGATGAGTCATCTTGTGTTTGCAATGATTGGCCCAGGCGACGTAGCCTTGACTCCCACGCCAGCTTATCCAATACATCCATACAGCGTAATAATTGCCGGCGGCGAGGTGCGCTCAATCCCTATAGGCCCTGGCATAGATTTTTTTGCTGAAATGGAAAAGGCATATAAAACCACTTGGCCTAGACCAAAGCTCCTGATAATAAATTTTCCTCATAACCCGACTACAGAGGTAATTGAGCTTAGTTTCTTTGAAAAGATTGTAGACTTTGCAAAAGAGAATAAACTGATGGTGATACATGATTTAGCGTATGCGGATTTGGTATATGACGATTATAAGGCGCCAAGTTTCCTTCAGGCAAAGGGGGCAATGGACGTAGGGGTTGAGTTTTTCTCAATGACTAAGAGTTATTCAATGGCAGGATGGCGCGTTGGATATTGTGTTGGTAACAAAGAAATAGTAGGCGCGCTTATCAAGATAAAGAGTTATTTAGATTATGGAATGTTTCAGCCTATTCAGATAGCGTCAATTGTTGCCCTGAGAGGAGATCAGCAATGTGTCAAGGATATGGCAATGATACATCAAAAGAGAAGGGATGTATTAATCGAAGGATTAAACAGGGCTGGCTGGGTAGTTCCATCTCCAAAGGCTACAATGTTTGTATGGGCAGAGATTCCTGATCAGTATAAAAAACTTGGGTCTCTTGGATTTTCAAAACTTATAATGAAGGAAGCAAGCGTTGCCGTATCTCCAGGAATTGGTTTTGGTGAGGGCGGGGATAATTATGTAAGGTTTGCCCTTGTTGAGAATGAGCATAGAATCAGGCAGGCAACTAAAGGCATAAAGAAGTTATTCAAATGATGGTTTGGAGCTGCATTTTATCTACGGGCAAACCCCGCAAGGCATTAAGGTAAATATGATGAATATTGGAATAATAGGTTTAGGCACAGTTGGATGTGGTACTGTCAGGATATTATTAAATAATAATGACCTAATAAGGTCGCGGACTGGCGCAGAGGTAACCCTTAAAAAGATTGCAGATCTCAACATTGTTTCTGACAGAGGCATTGTAATCCCTAAAGGCATGTTAACAATCAATGCGGATGAGATATTAAATGACCCTGATATAGATATTGTAGTGGAATTGATTGGCGGCATACATCCAGCAAAGGAGTTTATACTCAAAGCCCTGCAAAACGGCAAACACGTTGTAACCGCAAACAAGGCTCTTTTAGCTACCGAAGGGATTGAGCTTTTTCAGGCAGCAGGCAGGGCTGGCAGGGCGCTTGGTTTTGAGGCTGCGGTGGCTGGCGGTATTCCAATTATTAAGACTCTAAGGGAGGGTCTTGCCTCAAATCATTATAAATCTATTTACGGCATAATAAACGGCACATCTAACTATATCCTTACAAAGATGACCGATGAGGGAAAGGATTTTCAAGACGCCCTTAACGATGCCCAAAGGCTCGGTTACGCTGAAGCCAATCCAGCATTTGATATTGAAGGCATAGATACTGCCCATAAATTAACTCTAATAGCTAGTCTATGTTACGGTATCCCTTTATCATTTGATAAAATCTATGTTGAAGGCATAACAAAGATAACCTCGCAAGATGTCCAATTTGCAACCGAGCTTGGTTACAAGATAAAACTGCTTGCAATAGCTGCTCAGGTGGGAAAAGAGATTGAGCTAAGGGTACATCCGACAATGGTGCCGGTAGATAATCTAATATCTAATGTAAACGGAGTATTTAATGCAATCAGGGTTATAGGAGACGCAGTAGGCGAGACTCTATATTACGGAAGAGGCGCAGGAGATATGCCTACTGGAAGCGCGGTTGTAAGCGACATAATAGACATTGCCACAGGCAAGGGAAATACATCAGCAAATCAGATTGGACAATCTTCAAATAATGGTTATACAATTAGGGATATAATGGATATAGAGAGCCTATATTATTTTAGGTTTACGGCAATGGATAATCCAGGCGTATTATCAAGGATTTCAGGAGTGCTTGGAGATCACGGCATAAGCATTTCTGAAGTAATACAAAAGGGAAGAAAGGCAGGAGGCTCTGTGCCTTTGGTGGTATTAACCCATAATGCCAAAGAAAGAGACGTAATGAAGGCAATAAATGTGATAGACTCGCTCCCTGTAGTATCAAAACCAACTATATTTATCCGCGTGGAAGGCGGAGAGCAGCAGGGTTGAACCCAAAAGGAGAAGAGAATGGATGATTTAATCCCAGATAAATATATAAATATTAAGGGACTGGTTTGTCCCTATACATTTGTAAAATCAAAGTTAGCTATAGAAACTATGGAAGTAGGACAGATTCTTGAGATTCTATTAGATTATCAAGAAGCCTCCAACAGCATCCCTAAATCTATGGAAGCACACGGACATAAAGTCCTTGAAGTCAAAAAGATTAATGATACGGATTGGGTGATTCTTATAAGAAAAGATAGGGAATAATCTTTCAAGGGCTCTGCCCCTTGACCTCGCAAAGGGTCTAAGACCCTTTGATCCCATTTACTTTAATTAAATGTTATGATGAAGAAGTTAGAATATAAATAACCTATAAATTATGGGGTCAAGGGGTTTAGACCCCTTGCGGGAGTTTGAGGGCAGCGCCCTCATGCTTTAAGGAGACATAAAATGGATTTTACAGATGATCAGATAAAGCGTTATAGCCGTCATATAATATTGCCTGAGGTTGGGGGCAAGGGGCAGATGAAGATAGCGAAGGCTAAGGTATTTATGATAGGGGCGGGCGGGCTTGGATGTCCTGTTGGGTATTATCTTGCGGCTGCTGGGGTTGGGACAATAGCTATTGTAGATGATGACGTAGTTGAATTAAGTAATCTTCAGCGTCAGATAGCTCATAGTATGAAGACTTTGGGGGTGGCGAAGGTAGAATCAGCAAAGGCGACATTTGAGACATTGAATCCTGATGTAAATATCATTCCGCATAAAATAAGGATAACAAAGGATAACATCCTTGATTTGATAAAGGATTACGATATAGTAGTAGATGGAAGCGATAATTTTCCGACTAGGTATTTGATAAACGATGCCTGTGTATTGGCAGGCAAGCCGCTTGTAAGCGGGGCAATACTTAGATTTGAGGGACAGGTAACAACGATTATACCGGGCAAGGGACATTGTTATCGCTGCCTGTTTGAAGAGATGCCGCCGCCGGGGCTTGTGCCGTCGTGTCAAGAGGCGGGGGTGTTGGGTGTGCTGCCTGGTATAATTGGAGGGCTGCAGGCTATGGAGGTAATTAAGCTGATAATAGGGAAGGGTGAGCCGCTGTCAGGAAAGCTGCTGATTTATGATGCCTTAAAGACGACTTTTCGGACAGTGAGAGTGCCTAAGAATCCAGATTGCCCTGTTTGCGGGGAAAATCCGAGTATTACAGAGCTTGGGGATTATGATGCGGAATATTGCAGTATTTAGGGGGAGATAATGAATACATATCAAGTAGTTTTGTCTAAATCTTATTTAGTGAGGGTTAAGGCAGAAAATGGAGAAGATGCTCGGAGGTATTGCGAATTTTTTACAGGGGGTATTTCTGATCTTTCTGAAATTAAAGACAGAGAAGAATATAATTTTGAGATTGAAGAAATTGAATGTACTGTAAATGATACCTATGGGGTTGAAGAGATTTATGAATGAGATTGAAACCCGGATTATATTAGGAGATAGTAAAGATTGTATAAAGAAAATTGATGAAAATACCATTGATTTAATAGTAACTTCACCGCCATATGCAGATAGACGTCAAAGCACTTATGGTGGAATTAAACCTGAAAAATATGTAGAGTGGTTTTTGACTATTAGTGAAGAATTGTTGAGAATCTTAAAACTAAATGGAACATTTATATTAAATATTAAGGAAAAATCGGAGAATGGAGAGCGCAATACCTATGTTTTGGAACTAATATTAGCATTAAAAAAACAAGGTTGGTTATGGACAGAGGAATTTATTTGGCATAAGAAAAACTGTTACCCAGGAAAATGGCCAAACCGTTTTAGAGATGCTTGGGAGCGTTGCTTACAATTTAATAAATCTAAAAAATTTAATATGTATCAGGAAGAAGTTATGGTACCTGTAGGGGATTGGGCAAATGATAGATTGAAGAGTTTAAGCAATACTGATAAAACAAGGGATAATTCAAAAAGCGGTAGTGGTTTTGGTAAAAATATCTCTAACTGGTTAGATCGTAAAAAAGTATATCCCACAAATGTTTTACATTTTGCTACAGTTTGTAATAATAAAAATCATAGCGCTGCATTTCCAGAGGAACTACCAGAATGGTTTATAAAATTATTTTCAAAAGAATTTGACTGGGTACTTGATCCATTTGCAGGTTCTGGCACAACTTTAGCCGTAGCTAAAAAAATGAGAAGAAATTCTATTGGTATTGAAATATTTCCTGAATACGTTGATATTATTAAAAGAAATATAAAAGAATTGGATGTAGATTTATTTGTCGAAGAAAAGAAATATGAACAAATTAAACATTTCTGAATTATATAATTATGTAGAAAAGCATATCTCAGATTTTCATCAAAAGAGATTATTCTATGTTAATACTAAGGTTGATTTCAAAAAGATATTAGAGCACAAAAATCCATATCTCTTTAGAGCAAAGAATGTATTAACTTCTCAAGACATTATAAAGGGTTTCTTAGATGCCTATCTCCAATCACAAGAGGAAACATTTTTTGGCGAGTTTATTGAAGAACTTGCAATATTTGTTTGTGATAAGGTTTATGGCGCTAAAAAATCAGAATTAACTGGTGTTGATTTAGAATTTGAAAAAGATAATAAAATATACATTGTTGAAATAAAAGCTGGTTGGAATTGGGGTAATTCAAGTCAACTAAAACAATTAAAAACCAATTTTAAAAATGCAAAGAATAATTTACTTTCATTAACAGATAAAGAAATAATCGCAGTTAATGGTTGTTGTTTTGGTAAAAAGAAAAATAATAATCCTAATAAGGCTGGATATTATAAGATTTGTGGTAAGGAATTTTGGTATTTAATGTCTGGAGAAGAAGATTTTTATATTAAAATAGTAGAACCGATTGGTTATAAAGCAAAAGAAAAAAATGAAGAATTTATTGAAGCTTATTCTATATTAATAAATAAATTTACCTTAGAATTCTCAAATAGTTTTTGTGAAGAAGGTAAGATAAATTGGATTAAATTGCTTGAATTTAATTCTGCAAGAAAAAATAAACGATAATGATTTATAGAGTGGGAGTATAGAAATAGATGAATATTTTTCAAAATATAATAAGAAATAATATATCTTGTGGGAATATGCTAAAATATATAAATTATCTTGAAATAGAAGAAATTGAATGTACTGTAAATGATACCTATGGGGTTGAAGAGATTTATGAATGAGATTGAATTAAACATATAAATTTCTTTTATAAAATTATAGTTATCTGATTGAAAATTATTGTTGCTTCTATGAAGAAAGGATTAAATGAATACACATCACAAATTAATATTAGGTAATTGTATGAGTATGAAAGAAATATCAGATGAAGAAATAAATTTAGTTGTTACTTCGCCTCCTTATTTTAATGCCCCTTTTGATTACGAAGGTCTTTTTAAAGATTATGATCAATATTTAGGGGTTTTGAAGAAAGTAGCTATAGAATCTTTTAGAGTTTTACAAGATGGCAGGATTTTTGTACTTAATATTGATGATATGCTTGTTAATGGTGAGAAATTTCCCATTGTTGCTGATGCTACAAGAATTTTTCTTGATGCTGGATTTAGATATAGAGATAGAATCATATGGAAGAAACCTGAAGGTTACTTACGAATCAGCCGCAGAAGCGGAGTAATGCTACAAAATCCATATCCTATGTATTTTTATCCTGACAATCTTTTAGAAAGTATAATTATTTTTCAGAAAGGGAGATTTGTTTATAAATCTATTTCAAAGGAAGTCAGAGAGCGCTCAAAAATTAACATAAAAGAGTTTCAAGATAACAAATGGTTTATGACTTTATGGGATATGACGAATGTTTTACCCGGTTCACAACTAGAAAAAGGAATCGCAGCCTTTCCAGATGAGCTGGCCTCAAGATGTATAAAATTATTTTCATATGTAGGAGAAACAATCCTTGACCCATTTTGTGGGAGCGGGACAACAATGAAGATTGCAAGAGGATTAAGAAGAAACAGCATTGGTATTGAAATGAAGAAATCCCTTTTGCAAATTATTGAAACAAAACTTGGATTTAATGGACAAGCTAAATTATTCAATCAAGACGATACGTTTGAATATCTAATTAGAGAAGATGAGAAATATGGATGTATCAGCTAAGATAACAGGGATAACTTATAAACCTTTTTTATGTAGAGGGCTTAACTCATACAATCATTTGAAAGAAGCCTTTGATAAAGACTCTGCTTTTCTTTTGAGTTTTGAGGATAATGTACAAATAGCTGTGAGTTGCTGGGTATCACCAAAACGTACTCGTTCTTATCCATACTCACGTGTCTATGACACTTTGGGGTTTTATGGCAGGAAAGTAACTATTATTCCTATTTTCAAAGATGAAGGAAAAGAGGGAGATAGAGATTTTCTACAATGGGATACAATTTCATTGATGAGTCTTTTAGGTGTTTATACTATTGTTGCATATTATAATGATGCAGTCAAAAGTACAAGATATAAGCACAAAATAACAAATCAAAAATTTGATTTAAAACATTTACAATCTAATTTTGATAATCTATTATCTTACCAATCAGATGCCTTGCACTGGAATTTATCTCAGATTGATAAAGTAGCTGATATCAGCGAAAAAGCATTATCTGAGTATAATATTATTTCACAAAAATTAAACGTGGAGATGCATTCGTTTAACACTGCGCAACATAGAATAAATGAACTTTTAAAAGGGAAGGAAAGCTTTATGAATTTATCAAGAGACCTTGCTCAAAAAGCTCAAGCACGAGAAAAGGATACTACACAGCCAAAAGAATTATTGGATGGTACAAAGGCAACATTGACTATTAAAAACTATCTTGGAGGATTTTACTATTTTACATGTGATGAAGCCAGACTGATTAATAATTCAATCTATTTGATTGAAGGTAAGCATTCAAGGGGAAGTATTATTCCTTCTACGGAAGATATCAAAGATGGTTTGATGAAGATGATATTATTTTCCAACCTCAAAGAAGTAAAAATTAATGATAAACAATATTCACCTTTGCCAATTTTAAAACTTACAAGTGATAAGGATTTTTCTATAGGAAATCTATCTCCTTCTAAAATTGATTTGCTAAGATCATTATTAAAGGAATCCAATGTAAATAAATTTGAAGTTTTAATAAATAATAATAAATTACTTGGTTATAAACAGTATTTTTAGCATAAATAATAAATACATTACGGAGCAGGATAAAATGAAAAACAGATGGGAACAAAAGGTTGTAGACAATCTCTTACAGGTATTTGAAGGTCATTTTAATCATGACCTTGCATTACGCACATATTCAACTCAGCTTCTCGGTATGGAAAAAACCCTTGTCATGCACGGTGGAGGCAATACCTCCGTTAAAACTATTTATACCAATATCCTTGGCGAAACTATCCCAGCCCTCTATGTCAAGGCATCTGGTTTTGATATGTCAAAATTTGATCCAACTGGACTTACTGGACTCGATCTCTCTCACCTTCTTAAATTACGATCATTAGACTCTCTTACAGACTCTCAAATGATTAATGAATTTAAGACTCATATCTTTGATCATCACTCTGGCACTCCTTCACTTGAAACCTTGGTTCACGCAAATATTACGGCAAAATTCATTGATCATACACATCCCGACTCCATCCTTGTCCTTACCTCTGCTGCCAATGCTAAGGAATTGATAGTTGAAGCCCTTGGCGGTGATATTATTATATTAGATTACTATACGCCTGGCTTTAAACTTTCAAAGGCATGCGCAGATGCCTTTGATAAATCCCCTAAAAGCAAGGCTATGATACTTATGCATCATGGTCTGATTACTTGGGGAAAGACTGCAAAAGAATCCTACGATTTAACAATAAAGCTTGTGACAAAGGCAGAGAAATTTATTGAAAGTAAAAGGACTTCTAAACCAAAGACCAAGACAACCGCTCCTAACATTGAAAGGTATTCAAAGATTGCCCCAATCCTTCGAGGCATCTTGGCAGGGCAGCCACAAGGTCATCCTTATAACAGATTTATCTTGATGCCTATGTTAGATAAAAATACCCTTGAATTTGTAGGGTCAAAATTCGGCCGTGAGATGGCTCAAACCCCGCCTATTACAACAGATTATCTTATCAGAACAAAGACATTTCCTTTATGGATAGATAATCCTAATTATGATGATATAAATGTTATAAGAAAACAGATACTTGATGCCATTGCAGAATATAAATCAGGATATGATAAATATTATAAACGTCATAAGAAGATGATTGACGATAAATTGGTAAAATTTGACCCAATGCCCCGCGTTATAATGATGCCAGGTCTAGGCGTAATTTGCGCTGGAAGGGATATCTATGAGGCTGAGATTGCCCGTGATATTACGGAGCAGACAATTAATGTTAAAACCGCTATCTCTGAAATCTCCACTTTTGCCGGGCTTAGTGAAGAAGCCTTATTTAAAATGGAATACCGTAGTTATCAACATTCCAAACTTGGCTCAGAGATTGAATTACCGCTTTTGCGTCAGGTGGCAATCGTCACTGGATGCGCTGGGGCAATAGGTTCAGGGATCAGCAGGGATCTATTAAAAAATGGCTGTCATGTTGCATTGACCGATCTTCCTGGAGATAATCTTAACAGCCTTTATAAGGAATTGAATTCTGAATTTGGCAAAAAAGTAATTGCAGCGCCAATGGATGTCACAGATACAGAATCAGTATCATCTGCATTCAGCCATATTATTCAAGCCTTTGGCGGGATTGATATTTTGATTGTAAATGCTGGAATTGCATTGGTCTGTTCATTAGAAGAGATGTCTATAGATAAATTCAGACACCTTGAGGCAGTAAATATAGATGGCACATTGATAGTTATGGCTGAGGCTGGCCGTCATTTCAGGGTTCAGCAGACTGGCGGTGACATTGTGCTTATTTCAACAAAGAATGTATTTGCCCCTGGCGCAAGATTTGGGGCATACAGCGCAACTAAAAGCGCAGGGCATCAATTAGCGCGTATTGCAAGCCTTGAGTTTGCAGATATGGATGTCAGGGTAAATATGGTTGCCCCAGATGCTGTGTTTTCTGATAAGGGGCGCAAATCGGGTCTTTGGGCAGAGGTTGGGCCAGATAGAATGAAGGCAAGGGGGCTTGATGCCCATCAATTAGAGGAGTATTATAGAGGACGGAATCTATTAAAGACCAGCGTAACTGCCCAGCATGTCGCAAATGCGGTGATGTTTTTTCTCAAGAGAGAGACTCCGACTACTGGAGCTACAATCCCAGTTGATGGAGGTCTGCCTGATGCTACGCCTAGGTAATAAAAGCTTTCACCGCAGAGGCGCAGAGAGCGCAGAGGTATGCAGAGGAAGATAAAAGTTTATTAATTAAATATAAATATTAAAAAATTATTATTTAATCTTTTCTCTTCGTGCCTCTTCGCTCTCTGCGGTGAATTTTTTAAAATTTTTATATATTGCAGTATATCTGTACTTTATTATACTATATTATCATTGCCTTAGATAATATGAGATTTTAAAAGTGGGGAAATGATCTTTCAAAACAAAATTAAAGATGTAGATAAACTTCAAAAAGAAATAAATAAGTACCGCCCATTAAATCCTCATGCCAATAAACAACTAAGACAATATTATCGTATTGGCTTAACCTATACAAGTAACGCTATAGAAGGGAATTCTCTAACTGAGATAGAGACAAAGATAATTTTAGAAGATGGAATAACCATAGGCGGGCATAGTATTAAAGAACTTCAAGAAGCTATAGGACACAGCGAGGCTTACGACCTATTATATACGTTATCTAAGAATAAGGTAATCATAGAAAAAGACATTAAGGAACTACATAGAATTTTTTATTATAGGATAGATAAAAATAAGGCTGGGAAATATCGGAAGGAAGTTGTTTTTATATCAGGAACGGATTATATACCGCCACAACCGCAAGACATACCTGCCCTAATGAAAAACTTAACTAATCAAATATCAATTTGGAGAGAAAAATATCATCCAGTAGAGTTTTCAGCATTATTACATGGAGACATTGTAACAATACATCCTTTCGTGGATGGAAATGGAAGGACTGCGCGGCTTATAATGAATTTAGCTTTATTACAAGAAAATTATATTATAATACTTATCCCGCCTATATTAAGAGAAGAATATATTAATACCCTTAAGGAATATAACAAAGGTAAAACTAAGTCTTTTATTGATTTTATTTCTGTTATGGTTTATGACAGCCAAAAAGATTATTTAAGATTATTAGAGGCTTTAAATAACAAAGGAAGAGAGAAATAGACAAAACATGAGTAACTTTATTATATTATTAGTAGTATTATAACCAGTTTTTTATTAAGCAATTAAAAAAAATAATGTGGTTAAGGGGACTATTCCCCTTACTGGGTCAAGGGGCAGCGCCACTTGAAGATTTCTTTGAAAGGATAAAATGAATCTTACAAAAACACATATCTTAAAGTCTATAGATAAGACAATTGGCGGGCTTATTACAAAGGTTCTGCCAGCAGATATTAAAACTAAGACAAATAAGGGATACAAAAAGATTTTGATTGTTCGTCCTGGCGGCATTGGCGATGCCATACTCTTGCTTCCAGCCATAAAGGCGTTGAAGTCCAAGCTTAATGACCATGAAATTATAGCGCTTTGTGAAAAACGTAACAGCGCTGTATTTACGCTGTCCCCTGAGATAGACAAGATTTATCTCTACGATAATCCAAAGGAGTTTATTAAATGTATCTCTGGACACTATGATATTGTTATTGATACTGAGCAATGGCATCGATTATCGGCAGTAGCCGCACATTTTACTGGCGCTCATCGAAAGATCGGATTTTCTACAAATGAGAGAAAGCGGCTGTTTACTGAGACCGTTAAGTATAGTCATGATGATTATGAAGTGATTAGTTTTCTTAATTTATTTGCGGCGTTACTTGATAATCAGTCTAAGGTCGATTCCCATAAAACAATAGAGTTTGATGTGGATATGCCGTTTATTCATCTGGATGACATATTTATAGAAGACACTAAAAAAATAATCCTAAGAGACCTTGATAATTTTGTTGTGATATTTCCAGGCGCATCTGTGATTCAAAGGCGCTGGGGTGGATGGAGATTTGGAACGCTTGCAAAGAGATTAGTTGAACGCGGAATAAATATCGTTATTCTCGGTTCTGACCTTGACACCAGAGATTCCCATACAATAAAGGAACTCTGCCCTGAAGCCGTTAATCTCACAACAATGACAACCCTTAAACAGAGCGCTGCTATATTAAAAAACTGCAGACTATTGATCGGCGCAGACTCTGCGTTGATGCACCTTGCCTATGGTCTTGGCACAAAGACAATCTCGCTTTTTGGCTCAGGGATTGAGAAAAAATGGGCGCCAAAGGGTAAGGGACATTATATTATAAATAAACATCTAAAATGCAGCCCATGCACAACCTTTGGATATACCCCTGATTGTCCTCATAAGGTCAAGTGCCTTGACAGTATCACCATAGCCGAGGTAGAACTTCTTGCTGTTAAGGTAATGGAGCAGAAAGAAAATGGACAAAAATAATAATGAAGAGAAGAAATTCTACCCTGATTATCTCTTCGTTATATTAATAGTAGTATTTTTATCAATTGAGGTTTTGCTTATTTTATCAATATCATTCCCTCAAGAGATAGGCAGGCAGATTAATTTTTCAGCGCCATTTCAACCACGTCCTGAATGGTATTTTTTATGGCTGTTTGAGATCATGAGGTATTTCCCTGGAGATACTGTTTTTATAGGCACTGTACTAGTGCCAATTATGATAATTATAGGACTTTTATCCATCCCATTTATTGATAAGGGAGAAAAAGGAAGGGTTAATGCAATTGCTATAATCTCTGCTATATATCTGATTTTTATAGTATTTACTATAATTGCTGTTAATAGACCATCCTGATTTATAGGCGTGAAAAACCATTCACTGCAGAGGCGCAGAGTCGTAGGGGCAGGTCTTGTGCCTGCCCTGTTGTTGTGGTAACCGTGTTGATTGCTCTGTAACGAAATTAAAGAAAGGGCAGG
>Ga0315281_10000254_pt1 | contig 71182 bp, 58 predicted proteins | sample YL17G07_0_MG_FD_204540 | JGI IMG/M metagenome (GOLD analysis project Ga0315281, IMG submission 204540) | Sediment microbial communities from Yellowstone Lake, YNP, Wyoming, USA - YL17G07_0 | ecosystem: Environmental > Aquatic > Freshwater > Lake > Sediment | place: USA: Wyoming | collected... | reverse complement strand
GTCACGATCATCGGCGAGAACTACGTCCAGGAGGCCTGGGACGCGTTCCAGGCCGTCGGCCGCAGGGCCCGCTGGCACTTCATCGGACATCTCCAGACCAACAAGGTCAAGAAGGCCGTCGAGGTCTTCGACCTCGTGGAAACCGTGGATTCCGCCGGCCTGGCCCGGGAGATCGACAAGCGCTCTGCGGCACTCGGCAAGACCATGCCCGTCCTGATCGAGGTCAACAGCGGCCGGGAGCCCCAGAAATCCGGCGTCCGGCCGGAGGACGTCGAAAACCTGGTCCGGGAGATCTCGGTTTCCGCGAACGTCAAGGTCGCGGGTCTCATGACGATGGGGCCGTTCGAGGGGGACCCGGAAGACGCCCGGCCATATTTCCGGGAGACGAGAAAGGTTTGGGAGGCGCTCCGGGCCCTGGCCATTCCCGGAGTGGAAATGCGCTACCTGTCCATGGGGATGACGAACTCATACCGCGTCGCCATCGAAGAAGGCGCCAACCTGGTCCGCATCGGGACCGCGATCTTCGGGCCGCGCCCCAGAACCTGACGCGAAAGGCGTCCCGGAGCGTCAGGGCCTCTCGCCCCTCTCCTCGGCCTCGTCGAGGGCCAGGACCTCGGCTTCCCCGATGGCCAGCTCGGGCTCGATCCCCTTGAGGCGGCGCAGGTCCTCGATTTTTTGAAGGGGCCTTTCGAGCTTGTTGCGCCGCGTCGTGGACAGCTTCTGGAATTCGTCTCGCGCGTCATCGAGCTTCCGCCCCATCTTGTCCATCGTCTCCCGGAACTTCTCCCACTCCTTGTTGAATCCGCCGATGAGCCGCAGCATATCGTTCGCGGCCTTGGCCGTGCTGAAGTTGTCCATGGCCTGCCGGATGATGGCCAGGATGGCGAAGAGGGTGAACGGCGAGCACAGGATGACCTTGTTCCTGAGCGCTTCGTCGATGATTCCGGGGTCGTTCTGGTTGATGAAGGCGTAGACTTGCTCGTTCGGAATGAAGACGAGGACGTAGTCCAGGGTCTCGTCCTCGGGATTGATATAGTCGCGGGTGGTGACCTCTTTGATCCGGCTCCGGACGTCCCGGAGGAACTGCCCCTTCTGGACGTCCCGTTCCATATCGTTTTCCGTTTCGAGGTAGCGGAGGTAGCTGTTCAGGGGGAACTTGACGTCCATATTGACCTTGCGCCCCTGGGGAAGCTGGAACGTGTAGTCGGGCCGGGACCCGGCCCCTTCGAGGGCCTTCTGCTTGAGATAGTTGACGCCCTCGACAAAGCCGGCCAGCTGGAGGACGTCCTCGGCCATCCGCTCGCCCCACATGCCCCGGGCCTTGGTGCTGACCAGGGCCTGCCGCAGGTGGTTCGCCGTGTCCTGGAGCTTGGCCGTCTGCTCGGCTGCCGTCCTCAGATGGGCGGACAGCTCGCCGTATTTCTGGACCCGGTCCATCTCGAACCCGGACACGAGGTCCTGCATCTTCTTGAGGTCGCCGCGCATGGCATCGAGGTTCTGGTCGATGAGTTTCTTCTTCCCCTCGAGATCCTTCTCGCCCATCTGCGTCTGTTGACCGAGTTTGGACTCGGCCAGCTTCAGGAACTCCTCCGAGCTCTTCTTGAGGGCGTCGAAGGACATGGCGCCCAGGGAATCCTTGACCCGGCCGTAGAACGACTCCAGGTTCTCGATCTTCCGGCTCTCGGTCTCGCTGACGAGCTCCCGGGCGATCTCCCGCGCCTCTTTTTTCTTCACCAACTGGATAATGAGGACGACGGCGGCGCCGAAAACGCCCCCGCCGACGAACAGATAAACACCTGTCAGGCCAGTCATCGTCCGCCTCCTTCGCTCGCGGCGAGCCTCTCAATAGACATCGTCGTCGTCTCCCGCTCCCCCGCCGGCCGCGCCTCCCCCCTCGCCGCCCTCGGCCTCTTCCATGGCTTGGTCGACCTCCTGGTCGAAATCCTCGCCGGCGTCATCGCCCATCTCCTTGCCCATTTTTTTCATCCAGCGGGCCACGCTCTTGGGGTCGTTTTCGTCGAGCCCGGAGAGCGCGGAGGGGTCGGCCAGGCTCTCCATGCGGCTTGCTTCGGAGCGGCGGACGGATACGCGGGACACAAGCTTCTGCATCTTCGTCCCGCCGCAGTGGCGGCACTTGGCCTCCACGGGAGTTTTGATGGACAGGGTCAGGACCTGGGTCTTTTTGCCGCAGTCCGAGCAGCGGTATTCGTAGATGGGCATCTAGATCAGGATCCCCTCGGTCCAGCCGAGCTTGATGAGCTCGATCCGGTCTTCGCCGCTCACGCCGAGATGGTGCCGGGTGTCCGCCAGGAAGATATGGTGCGGCGACATCCGCGGGGGCTGTTCCTGGCCGAAATGTTCCCGCCCTTTGGCCAGGAGGACGCGCAGCCCGGTGGCGTCGGCGGCGACGGGGTCGCGGCTGACGATCAGCCCTTTGTAGCTCCAGACATATTGCTTATCGTACTGGATCGTGCCCGGCGCGTAGAAAAGGGGCGTGAGCATGACCAGGATGTTCAGCCGGGTCTTGCCCTTGACGTGCGGCAGGCTCCAGATCGTGGCCAGGTCCGCGCACGAGTCGCCGTGGTAATCCGAGGGTCTGGGCACGAACTGGATGTAGTTTTTTAGGCAACTCCCCATGCCGGCCCACTGATGGACCCTGGCGGGACGGGCGTTGATGAGCGCCGTCGCGTTTTGGAAAATCGGGTTCCTGAGAACGCCGCGGTCATCGATGGACAGCATGCCCTCCGCGACGCCGGCGTCCATGACCCGGCGCTTGATGGCCTGCTCGACCTGTGTCGGCGTCGGCAGTTTCCCCCAGCCGTTGGTCTTGATGCCGACGATGTCGTCGGGCCTGATCATCGTCTGCCAGGCCTTGACGGGGTCTTTCTCTCCGACCAGGGCCATGACCGCGTCGTCCAGCATGCGTTGGATGACCGCGGCGCTTGGAGTTCCGGCCGCGTCGACGGCGTTCGGGTCGCGCACCAGAACGACTCTGACCTTCCCTTCGGGGCCCGCCGCCGCGCCCTTGAGGGCCGGCAGAAGCGCCCCGGCCAGGGGAGCGACGGACGCGACTTTCAGGAAATCCCTGCGCGTCAACATCTTGCGCCTCATGGTCTGTTCGCCTCCTTGTGGCTCCGGCTATCGGCGGCTCGCCCGACCAAGGCACGGTCTCCGGCCGCCCTATTTTTTGTCCGCCGCGGCGATCAATTCCTGGACGGACGCCAGCTGGCTCATGGCGAACTGGTCCGAATCCGCGTTGAAGACCACGATCACGATATCGCCGGCCTTGGCGGACGCGGTCCAGCGCTTGTCCTCGGTCCGAACGATGCCCGGCCGCTTGCTGTCCGGCATGTAGTTTTTGGAAAAAGATTCGAAGGCCCGTCCCGCTTTTGCCGCGTCCGGGTAGCGGACCAGGAGGAGAGTACTCTTGCCCCCGGCCGTCGCGTAGGGGGCCAGCAAAGCCGCGGCCGTCTGCTCGAGGAGGAGGATGTCGACGTCCGCGACGAAGAAATGGTAGTTCAGGACGGTATAATTGTGAAAATAGGCCACCCGGCCCGCGTCGAGGCCTTCGGCCGGGAGATAGGACAGGAGCTTGGGCTTGGGCCCTTCCTTGGGGATGGCCGCCGCGATCCGGCTCCCCAGTTCGAGCACGGCGTCCTTGGCGTCCTTGGTCTCCTCTTCGGCGAAAACGGAGCCGAAATAGCGGTCCTTCCAGAAGGACAGGAGCCCCGCCTTGTAGTTCGACCCCTGGCCGATTCCGGCGTTCTCCCCATCGAGGTCGTGGGTGAAGGCGCCGAAAGCGTCCTCGGACGCGCCCATGTCGAAGAGGTCGACCACGATATCGGGCCGCCCATCCTTGTGGAAGCGGCGGGAGACGACGAGCTTCATGTTGTAGGACCGGTAGACCTCGCCGGCCCCGTCGATATACTGGAAGATCGTCTCGGCGTCGTAGACGTGGTCCGCCTCCGAGAGCCAGGGGCCGACGGTTTTTGGGATGAAAGCGGCCATGCGCGGGGCCGCCGGGCGGTTCTGGGGGCTCATCAGGCCGGCACCTCCTCCGCAAAGGATGACGATGGCGACGAGGACCGAAACCCTTTTCATTGGAAAGGATTGTATCACGCGATCAATCGGGAGGCAAGACGTTCCGCCCGCTCGCGGAAGGCCCTAATCGCCGCGGGAGATCCGGGCCCGGATCGTCTTCCAGGTCGGGGTCGTGAGGAAACTCTCCTCCATGTTCTCGACCATGCTCGCGAACTTCTCAATAGGGGCGGAAAATGTCAGCCGGTCCGGCTCGACATAAGGTCGCGCCGACGGGTCGAAGAGGCCGATGACGCAGCGGGGTGATTTGGAGGTCTTTTCGAGGTAGGGATACTCGACGATCGAGCCGCAGCCGGCCGAGAACGGGGCGATGACGCCGCTCGTTTCGGCCTCGTCGAAGCTGGCCAGGGTGAAAAGGCCCGCGAGAACGTCGGCGCCGGCGAAAAAGACGACCGCGTCCGGGCTCTCCGTCTCCTCGAGGAGGTCCCAGCGCTTGAAGACGATGAACCTGGCCGGGGCCTTGAAGGCGGGCGCCCTGGCCATGACCTCGCGGACGAGCTCCGGCGATTTCTTGTAGCGTTCGCCTTCCATTTTCCCCGGGATGCCGCAGGACAGGAAGTACTCGAACCCGGGCCGGATGGTGTCCGAGAATCCCAGATACCTCTTTCCGCCGGGGCAGCCGACGGAGTCAGCTTCGAACCGCAGGGCCTCCCCTTTCCGGACCTTGACCAGGTTGGCGATGAGACAGCGGTTGGATGAGTCGGCCGAAACGCGCCGGCCGTGCGTTTCATCGTCCGTGTAGTAAAACGCGACCGGGAGTTCCGCGCCGGCGAAGTACTTTTTCCAAAGCGTCCGGAATTTTTGCTTGAATTTCAAGTCCATGGCCACACCCTCCTTTACAACGGCCCGGCGACCGTATCGCCTTAGACGCCTGCCGGGTCGGGACTATTCCTCCGCCACGAGCTCGCGCCCGACGTAGGCCCTCAGGAAACGCACGGCTTCGTCGGCCCGCCGGAAGACGGGCAGGCCCGAGTTTTCGAGGAACACGGCCAGCGGCGTGTAGAGCTCGCCCGCGTCGATGCAGACGACGAACGGTTTGTCCGTCGTCCGGAAGATGTCGACGATCCGGCGGGTGAAGCTCTCCGGCCTCAGGAAGTCCTCCCCGTGCCCCTCGCCGGCCGGGAGCGTCTGCTCCGCCGGCGTCATGGGGACGTTGGAGATGACGGCGCAGTCGACGCCCGGGTCCTCGAGGATGGCCCGGGCGCACTCGCAGAAGACGGCGTCGTCGGCCACCGGGGTCACGTCGAGCGGATTGTGGACGTCCTGAAGCCGGTCAATGCCCAGGGGCCGGAGGGCCGCGACGATTTTCGCCTGCGTCCCGGGCGCCAAGGCCGCGAGGTCCAGCCCCGCGCCGTCCTTCAGGTTATCGGCCAGGACGACGCACTCGAATCCGGCGTTGCTGAGGAGCCCGGCCCGGCGCCCCCCGACCTTTTTGCCTTCCAGGAAAACGAGGGCTTTCATGAAGTTCTCGAACTCGAAGATGTCCGCGGCGACGATCGCGCCCGCCTGCTCGAGGACCGCCCGGAAGACGGAGTAATCCCCGGCCACCGAGGCCGTGTGGCTCGAGGTCGCGGCCCGGCCCTCCGGGCTCCGGCCCGCCTTGTAGACGAGGACCTTGCGGCGGCGGTCGGCCGTGATCTCGCCGACGGCCTTGGCGAAGGCGTGGCCGTCGCCGGGCTTGAAGCCCTCCATATAAACGGCGAATATCCTCACCTCGGGGTCTTCCTTGAGATTGTTCATGTAATCGGAAACGGTCAGGTCGAGCTGGTTTCCCAGGGAGACCGCGTAAAGCGGCTCGATCATGGGCAGCTTGCTCATGCGGCAGATCATGAAGGCCCCGCTCTGGCTGACGACGGCCAGGTTCGAGCGGGCGCTCCTGGGCCGGGGAAGCTTGTGCTCGGGGATGAAGGTCGTGTCGTAACGGCCCGGCTTCGAATAGATGCCGAGGCAATTCCCGCCGTTGACGATGGGCGTGATGCGGCCCTCGGCCCGGCCCCGGGCGAGGAGCCCGCGAATGTCCTCTTCGATCGAGCCGCCGCCCGCCTTCTCCCCCATCCCCCCGGCGATGATGATGACCGAGCGGGCCTTGCCGTTCTCGACGAGGTCCTTCATGACGCCCGCGCACTGGTCCGCGGCCAGGGTCAGGACGAAGAGGTCCACGGTTTGGGGCATGTCCTTGACCGACGGCACGCACCGGCAGCCCTCGATCTCGGCCAGGCCCGGCTTGACGACGACGACGTTCTCCCGCGGGAAACCGTTCTTCAGGATGTTGACGAGGATGATGTGGCCGAGGTTCATTTTTTCCGAGACGCCGATGACGCCGATGGATTCCGGCCGGAGAAGCCCGCGGATGGCCCCGACGGGCCTTGTCGTGACCATCGTCCGCTTTTCCCGGGAAAACCGGCAGACGCCGTCGAGCGCGAAGAGCTTCCCCGCCCGGACGACGAGGGGGTTGACCTCGGCCTCCTCGATGACAAACGGCGAAAGGTCCGCGTACGGCGAGAAGGCTTGGGCCAGGTCCCGGAAGCGGAGGAACGTCCCGGCCAGCGTTCCGGGCGGAACGAGGGGCTTTCGTCCCCTGAATTCGGCGGCCAGCTTGCCGAAGAACGTCAGCGGTTCGAGGAGGCCGGGGACCGCAGCGTCGCGCACGAGGTGAACGGAGCTCATGGCCGCGGCCCGCCCCTCCCGGAGGCGCTCGTTCATGTACTCGACGTCCAGGCCGCCCCCGCCCATGGTCAGGATAGGGCCGAAGTCGCGCGAGTTCCTGGCGCCGAGAAGGATTTCGGAGCCGAAGCCCGCGTTTTCGAAGTGGACCTGTTCCATGACCAGGAAGCCGCGGACCGATTCCCGGACGGCCTGGAGGCCGGGCGCTTGCCCGGGTGCGGACACGCGCAGTTTCCCGGCCCATCGAAGATAGCGCAGCGGGACGGTCCGGAACATCCGGTCGCAGGCGCGGTTAACGGTAGCCGCGGCCGCCTTGACGAACTCCACCCCGCCCACGTCGGATTTGTGGATGATGAGGGGCGAGACGATCTTGACGACGGCCGTATCCGAGCCGAGACCGGCCAGGTCCTTTCGGGAGATCGACTTTCCGGCCGGGACGAAGACGAACCGCGGCGCGGCGATCCCGGCCTGCCGGAGGATGTCATAGACTTCGGGCTCGAGGAGAAAATTCCGGCCGTCGCGTTCGGCCGCCTCGAAAACGCGCTCGATCTTGTGAACGTTGAATGTCATGGGAGGGCCCCGGCTCAGGACGTCCCGGCCGCGCGCCGGCCGAGCTCGAAGGCCTTGAGGTTCGATGCGACCATGGCCGGCCCGCGGGACTTGAAGAGGACCTCGACGAGCGAGAGGAGGCTCGCTTCCTTCAGGACGAGGAAGGGAGAGGCCGCGCCGAGCATGACGATATTCTGGGCCTTGGACGTCCCGGCTTCCTTGGCGACGGTCTCGGAATCGACGATGACGCTCCGTTTGGCCTTCCGCACGGCGGTCAGGATTTTGTCCAGGTCGGGATAATCGGGGATGTTCTTATAGGGCGTCGAGCTGGTTACGACGATCCCGTCCGGCGTGAGATAATCGAAATACCGGAGGGCTTCGAGCGGCTCGACGCTGAGGATCATGTCGGCCCCGCCCTTCGGGATGAGGTCGCTCCAGATGCGGTCGCTGGAGAGCCGGAGGTGGGACTGGACGGCCCCTCCCCGCTGGGCCATGCCATGCACCTCGGCCTGCTTGAACTGGAGGCCGTCGGCCAGGGCCGCGTTGTCGATGACGAAGGCGATGGACAGGATCCCCTGGCCGCCGACGCCCGCGAGAATGATGTCCTGTTTCATGCCCTAGCTCCTTTTCTTCCGCGATTCCTGGATGCACTCCCGGACGGCCACGATGACCGACAGGCCGCGGTGGTCGAGCTCGTCCTTGATGACCTGGACGTTCTTGTCGTGGTTCTTGGGCAGCGGCTCGATCGTCCGGATGTGCGCCTTGGGGACCCCGACTCCCTCGATGATGCGCAGGAGCCGCTCGCCCGACCCGTAGCTCGGCTGGCCGCCGGTCATGGCCACGGTCCCGTTGTCGAGGATGATGACGGTCATGTCTGTGTCGGCCGCGGCCGCTCCCAGGAGCGGCGTGATTCCGGAATGGGCGAAGGTCGAATCGCCGATCACGGCCACGGAGGGACGCACGCCGACGTCGGAGGCGCCCCGGGCCATGCCGACGCTCGCGCCCATGCAGACGCAGCTCTGGACGGCGTTGTACGGGGGTAGGGCGCCCAGCGTATAGCACCCGATATCGCTGAAGACGCTGGACTGGGCGTAGCCCTCGCGGGCCTTGTTCAGAGCCTTCAGGGTGTCGCCGTGGGGGCAGCCGACGCAGAGTTGGGGCGGCCGGCCGGCCAGGGGGATTTCGGCCGGGCTCTGGGCGGCGAGAGGCGCCAGGCCGAGGGCTTGGCGGACGATGTCGGGCGACAGCTCGCCCGAAGCCGGGAGCGTCCCGCTCATCCGGCCGAGGACCGTTTTCCCGGGAATGCCGAAGAAGCCCCTGAGCTCCCCCTCGATCAGGGGATAGCCGTCCTCAAGGACGAGGATGGTGTCCACATGGCCGACGAGCGTCCGGAGGAGCTTGTCCGGCAGGGGGTACGTCGAGATCTTGAGGAACGAGGGCTCTAAAGCCCCGGTCGCGGCGGCTTCCCGGAAGTAGTTGGCCGCGATCCCCGAGGCGATGACGCCGAGGCGGCGGTCCTTGTCGTTCAGGGACAACGTGTTGGCCGGCGAGTCCTCCGACAGCCGGACCATCTCGGCCTGCCTGCCGAGGAGAAGGTTGAACCTCCGCCGGGCGTTGCCCGGCAGGAGCGTCCAGTCTTTCCAGTCTCCGGGATTGAGACCATTTTGAGCCCGGGGCTCCCGCGTCTCGACCGATGATCGGCTATGGGAGAGCCGGGTCACGAGACGGAGGAGGACGGGAAGTCCCAGCTTTTCCGAAACGTCAAAGGCCTCGCGGGCCATGTCGTAGCATTCCTGGTGGTCCGACGGCTCGAAACAGAAAATCCGGGCGAACTGGGCGTAGAACCGGCTGTCCTGCTCGTTCTGGGAGCTGTGCATCCCCGGGTCGTCGGCGCTCACGACGACCAGGCCGCCGTTGGCGCCGGTCATCGCGGAGTTCATGAACGGGTCGGCGGCCACGTTGAGGCCGACGTGCTTGAAGGACACCAGGGCCCGCTTGCCGGCGAAGGACACACCCAGAGACTCCTCGTAGGCAACTTTTTCATTCACGGACCAGGTGGCCTTGAATCCGCCGTCTTTCTCCGCGAGGTTGATCAAGTACTCCATGATTTCCGAGGCCGGGGTCCCCGGATAGGAATATCCGGCGGACAGCCCCGCCTGAACGGCCCCCAGGGCCACCGCTTCGTCGCCGAGCAAGACCTGTTTTGCCATGGGCATCCCTCGCTCCGAGATTATCGCAGACGTCCCCCCGGCGGTGCGAGGCGAGGGGGCGCGTCGAACATGGGTTGAGGGGCTAGAATACAACCCGGTCCATGGGGTGTCAACCCCTCGACGTCCCGGCATGAATGCCGGGGCGGGGCCGGCCAGGGGAAATTAAGGGACATGGGCAGTTTCTTACTAACTAGATAATTCCTATAAAATTATGTTGAAATGCCCCGATGCTTGCGTTAAGATAGGCTGGAGCCTAAAGGCGGCCCACTTTTCACGAAGGAGTCCGGCATGATCAGGTTATCGACCAAGGGTCGCTACGGCACCCGCTTGATGCTCAACCTCGCCCGGCACTACGGCAACGGCAACCGGACGGTCATTCTCAGGGACGTTTCGACCGACGAAGCGATCTCCATCCGCTACCTCGAGCAGATCATCATCCCGCTCAAGATCAACCGGCTCGTCAAGAGCGTCCGGGGCGCCGGCGGCGGCTACACCCTGGCCCGGAGCCCCGAGGAGATCAAGCTCACGGAGATCCTCCACGCCCTCGAGGGGAGCTGTTGCCTCGTCGAATGCATGGAGGACCCGGAATTCTGCGACCGTATTGAAACCTGCCCGACGTACGACATCTGGAAAGGCGCGTCGGAACTCCTGAAGAACTACTTCGACCACATCCGTCTGAGCGACATCGTCGTGATGGCCGAGAAGAAGGAAAAGAAGCCCAGGACCAAAGCCAAGTCCCGCTGACGGTTCCGCGCTCAGGTCTTTTCCAAGCCCTTGAAGAAGGCCGGCCAGAACGGGTCCTGCCTGGGGATGGCCAGCGGGACCACGCGTCCGTCCCGCCGTCTTAACGTCCTGCGGCGCGGGTCCGTAACGACCCGGCCGACGACCGAGGCCGCGATCCGTTTCCGTTTCAAGCGGGCGAGGATGCGGCCCGATGCCCTCGCGCGGGCCGTGATGAGCAGGCTTCCCTCGGCGATGGCCTTCACCGGGTCGATCCCGAACGTTTCACAAACCATGCGCACCTCGTCGGGATAGACGAAGAGCGCCTCATCGACCTCCATCCCGACGCGGCTCGCCGCCGCGATCTCGTAGAGCCCGCCGATGACGCCCCCCTCCGTGGCGTCGTGCATGGCCGTCACTCCCCCGGCCGCTTTGGCCGTGAGGGCGTCTTCGACGACGCTCATCCGAAAACAGAGCGACTTGGCCTTTTCGACGAGCGCCGCCGGATGCGCCGCCAGGAGCTCTTCCTCACGGAGCGCGGCCAGCAGGCCGGCGGTCTCGATGGCCGGACCCTTCGTCAAAAGGACTTCGTCCCCGGGCCTGGCGCCGGCGGGAGTTACGTATTCGTCTTTCCGGGCCACGGCGAAGACCGTGATCCCCCCGATGGTCGGCGCCGCGAAACCCGGGTAAAATCCGGTGTGGCCGCCGACAATCGCGATGCCCAGGTGCAGGGCCGCCCTGTGGATCGAGTCCACGAGCGTCCTGAAGTCCGCGCGGCCTGTTTCCGGCGGCAGGAGGAGGGTATACGTCATGTAACGGGGCTTGACCCCCATGACGGCCACGTCGCTCGCGCCGATGTGGACGGTGAACCAGCCGAACGTCTCGAGCGGCAGCCGGGGCATGGTGAAGATGGGGTCCTCGGCGATCACCAGGACCTTCCCGCCGCCGAGGTCGACGACGCCCGCGTCGACGCCCGCTTTCGGCGGCACGAGGACCGTCGGGTCCTTCTTGCCGAGCCGGCGCAGGATGAGGGCGCGGAACGTGGCGTCGTCGATTTTACCGATCTTCACGGGACCCCCCTCGGTCTTACGTCGACAGCCCGGCCTTGCGCTCCGCGGCCTCGATCGTGTTCATCATGAGCATGGTCACGGTCATGGGCCCGACGCCTCCCGGCACCGGGGTGATGGCCTCGGCCTTGTCCTTGATCGGTTCGAAATCGCAATCGCCGACCAGCCGGAACCCTTTGGGACAGGTCGGGTCGGCCACGCGGTTGACGCCCACGTCGATGACGACGCAACCCGGACGGACCATTTCGGCCTTGATGACACGCGGGACGCCCATGGCCGCGACGAGGATATCGGCCTGGAGGGTGAAACGGGGCAGGTCCGGCGTGCCCGTATGACAGACCGTGACCGTGGCGTTCGCGCCCTTTCTTTTCTGCATGAGGAGAGCGGCCAGCGGCTTGCCGACGATGTTGCTCCGGCCGCAAATGACCACGTGCTTCCCCTCCGGGCTGTAGCCGCTGCGGACGAGGAGCTGGACGACGCCGTACGGCGTGCACGGAAGCGGACAGGGTTCGCCGCGCAGCATTTTGCCGACGTTGATGGGATGGAAGCCGTCAACGTCCTTTTCCGGCCAGATGAGGTTGATGACCTTTTCGGAGCTGACGTGCTTGGGCAGGGGGAGCTGGACCAGGAATCCGTTGTAGCGGCCGTCCTTGTTCAGTCCGTCGACCGTCTTTAGGACCTCTTCCTCGGTCGAGGTCGCCGGCATCCGGATCGTCGTTTCGAAAATGCCGATCTCCTCGGCGGCCTTGGCCTTGGCCGTCACGTAGGAGACCGAGGCCGGGTCTTCGCCGACGAGGACCACCGCCAGTCCCGGCACGACCCCTTTCTCCTTGAGGCGGGCCGCACGGCCCTTGAGTTCTTCCCGGACCTCCCCGGAGACGTCTTTCCCGCTGATGATCCTGGCTGACATCTGGTCCTCCCTTCGCGGTTGGCGTGAGCGACACCGGATGTGCGGCCGCTCGTGGCGACTCGACGCCTATCATATAAGATATTCCGCCGGGATGGTCAAGCCCCCGGGGAATTCCGCCAAGGGGATTGAATCGCATTACGGTGAAGTGTATAATCCCGGCGGATTTTCTCCTGGAGAACCGTATCTTCCCACGGAAGGATAAGCGCATGAGAGTTGGAATCCTTACCGGCGGCGGGGATTGCCCCGGCCTCAACGCCGCCATCCGGGCTGTCGTCCGCAAGGGCATCACGGTCTACGGCTTTGACGTCCTGGGCATCAAGAACGGCTGGCAGGGACTCATCGAAGGCAAGATCATCCCCCTGGACCTGAACGCGATATCGGGGATTCTGCCGCGCGGCGGGACCATTCTCGGCACGTCCCGGACCAACCCCTTCAAGGTCGAGGACGGCGTCGGAAAGATCTTCTCGCAGGTCGAGAAATTCGAGATGGACGCCGTCATCGCCGTGGGCGGCGAGGACACCCTCGGCGTCGCCCTCAAGCTCCATGAGCGGGGGCTCCGTTGCGTCGGCGTCCCCAAGACGATCGACAACGACCTGGCCGGCACCGACTACACCTTCGGATTCGACACGGCCATCACCGTGGTCACCGAGGCCTTGGACCGGCTGCACACGACGGCCGAGGCCCACCACCGGGTCATGGTCGTCGAGGTCATGGGCCGGCACGCCGGCTGGATCGCCGTCGAGGGCGGCCTCGCGGGCGGCGCCGACATCATCCTCATCCCCGAATTCCCCTTCGACATGCCGGAGATCTGCTCCCAGATCCTCAAGCGCCGGGAGCGCGGCAAGCTCTTCAGCATCGTCGTCGTCGCCGAAGGCGCCCAGCCCAAGGACGCCTCGCTGATCACGCAATCGGAAGAGAAGGACGCCTTCGGCCACGCCCGGCTCGGCGGCATCGCCAACGTCCTGGCCAAAGAGATCGAGAGGTGCACGGGCATCGAGACCCGGGTGACGGTCCTCGGCCACATCCAACGCGGCGGCACGCCGACGGCGTTCGACCGCGTCCTGGCGAGCCGGCTGGGCGTCGCGGCCATCGACCTCGTCAAGCAGGAAAAATTCGGGACCATGGCCGGCCTCAGGGGAAACAAGATCGTCTCCGTCCCGCTCGCCGAGGCCCTGGCCGAACCCAAGACCGTCGACGAAGACCTCTACGCGGTCGCCAAGGTATTTTTCGGGTAAGTTGACATGCCCCTTTGGCCGTGCTAACCTTCCCCGGGGAAGGAGGCGGCGCACATGAGACATTTGCGTGCCTTAGGGGTTTTTTTGATTTTCGCCGGTCTGGCCGCGGCCGGGCCGCTCGGGGCCGATGTCCGGGTCGAGCTGGGCTTCGGCTGGTCCGTGGTTTCCCCGGCCTTCAGCACGTCCTACCTGAACCATTTCACGCCGCCGATGACGCCGGCCGCCAACGCCGTCTCGAGCGCCGCGACCCAGACCGTCCGGCTGAGCGGAAAAACGGGTTTCGGCCTGTCGGGCTTCCTCAACATCCTCCTCAGCGACCGCTTCGGCATCCAGGTCCTGGTGGACAACTTCCGGCCGAGCCTCGGGGGGACCAATTCGGCCTACGATGTGAACCTGACCTATTACGTTACGGACCCGAACAATACCTTCGTTTACTCCAAGCAGGGGGGCTGGCCGGATTCGCGGGGCGATTTCTCGGAGACGACGTTCAGCTTGAACGGCATCGTCCGTTTTCCCGTGGCCAGGGACCTCTCCCTCAACTTCTCCGGCGGCGCGACCGTCTTCAACCTCCAGGGCAAGGCCACTCCCATCGGCTTCTGGAGCTTCCGGCTCGACCAGCCCGGCGGCGTCGATACCCTGTACATCAAGACCTACCAGCTGGTCTATGATTTCGGGCCCAGGACCACGTTCGGCCTCAACGTGGGCGGGGAATTCGCCATGACCCTGATGAGGTTCATGATCCTGTCGCTCGACCTCCGCTACTTTTACAGCGCCTCGGCCGATTTTCAAATGCACGTCACGCCGAACGAAGGGCTGGAGGACCCGGCCGAGCCGATCGAAGCCGCCATGCATCTCGGCTCGATCAGGGTGAACCCGTCATACCTGCGGCTCGGGCTGACGCTCTGGTTCAAGTTTTGATCAGCGGCGCCGCGGCTTCTTCCGGCTGGACAGCAGAAAATACCAGTTGACGCCCGCGACGAGGAGGAGTCCGGCCGCGGTGACGATGATTTTCGCCGCCATCCCGTCCACTCCCTTCAGACTCTGGCCCGCCTGAGCCTCAACGAGTTCGAAACGACGGAAACCGAACTGAAGGCCATCGCGGCGGAGGCGATCATGGGGTTGAGGAGCAGGCCGAAAAAGGGATAGAGGACTCCGGCCGCCACGGGGATCCCGACGACGTTGTAGACGAAAGCCCAGAAGAGATTTTGCCGGATGGTCCGGATCGTCCGCCGGCTGAGGCGGACGGCCGAGGCCACCCCCCCGGGGTCGCCCGAAATCAGGGTGATGTCGGCGGATTCCATGGCCACATCGGTCCCGGTCCCGATGGCGATCCCCAGGTCGGCCTGGACCAGGGCCGGGGCGTCATTGATCCCGTCCCCCACCATGGCCACCACGCGGCCCTCGGACTGGAGCGTGCGGACGACGTCGGCCTTCCCGCCGGGAAGGACTTCGGGGATGACGCGGTCGATGCCGGCCTTCCGGGCGATCGATTGGGCCGTCCGGCGGTCGTCTCCCGTGAGCATGACGACTTCGAGGCCCATGCCCCTGAGCTCGCGGACCGCCCCGGCGGCTGAGTCTTTCAAGGTATCGGCAAGCGCCAGAAAACCCGCGGGCCGGCCGTCAACGAGAACGAAGGCGCCCGTCTTCCCTTCGTGAGCCAACGGTTCGGCTTGGGAGACGAGGAGGCCGAAGTCGGCGCCCGCCTGGCGGACGAGCTTGAGGCTCCCGACGACGACCGTCCGGCCCCGCACCCGGGCCTCGACGCCGAGACCCTCGAGGGCCTTGAAGTCGGCCGCGGGCTCGAGGGGGAGGCCCGATTCCCGGGCCCTGCGCACAATGGCCTGGCCGAGGGGATGTTCTGACCCCTGCTCCGCGCCCCCCGCCAAAGCCAGGATTTGTTCGGTCGTGTACCCGGGGGCGGGAAGAACGTCGGTGACCTCGGGCAGGCCCTTGGTCAGCGTTCCGGTTTTGTCAAAGATGACCATGTCGACCTTGTGGGCCGTCTCGAGGCTCTCCCCGCTCTTGATGAGGATGCCGCGTTCCGCCCCCTTCCCCGTCCCCACCATGACCGCCGTCGGTGTCGCCAGGCCGAGGGCGCAGGGGCAGGCGATGATCAGGACGGCCACGAAATTCAGGAGAGCGAAGGTGAGCCGGGGCGAGGGCCCGAAATCGAACCAGGCCACGAAAGCGAGGATGGCCACGCTGATAACGACCGGGACGAAAACCCCGGCGATCCGGTCCGCCAGCCGCTGGATTGGGGCCTTGGTGCCCTGGGCGTCCTCCACGAGCTTGATGATCTGGGCCAGGGCCGTGTCTTTTCCGACTTTCCGGGCCCGGAACCGGAACGTGCCCCACTTGTTGATGGTGGCCCCGATGACCTCGTCGCCGGGCGCCTTGTCCACGGGCAGACTCTCTCCGGTGATCATGGATTCGTCGACCGCGGAGCGGCCGTCCGTGACCGTACCGTCGACCGGGATTTTCTCCCCAGGCCTGACGATAACGGAGTCGCCGACGATCACATCGTCGATCGGGATCTCCTGTTCGGCGCCGCCCCTCCAGACGCGGGCCGTCGAGGGCCGTAGCCCCATGAGCGCCTTGATGGCTTCGGATGTTTTCCCCTTGGCCCGGGCCTCGAGCATGCGGCCGAAGAGGATGAGGACGACGATGACCGCGGAGGTGTCGAAGTAGACATCCGCGGCGATTCCCGCCGAACGGAAAAGCGCCGGGAAAAGCGTCACGGCCGCGCTGTAGAAATAAGCGGCGGAAGTGCCCAGGGCGATCAGGGTGTTCATGTCCGCGGCCCGGTGCCGGAAGGCGCCCCAGGCGCCCCGGTAAAACCGGGCGCCCATGATGAATTGGACCGGGGTGGCCAGGGCCCATAAAACATAGTTATTCTGGAGAAAGCCGGGCATCCAGGGGAACCAAAGGCGCATGCTGCCCAGGAAGAGGAGGACGGCCAGGAACCCGCCCCAGACGACCATGTCCCTGACCGACTTGTATTCCTTTTCCCTGAGGAGTTTTTCCGTGTCGGCGCCCGCTGCCCCCTCCGGGAAGCCGATGACATGATAGCCGGCCGCTTCGATGGCTTTTTTGATTTCCGCCGGACCAACCTCGGTCGCAAGGTAATCCACCCTGGCCTTTCCCAGGGCCAGGTTGACGGAGGCCCCGAGAACGCCGGGCAGGGCCTGAACGGCCTGCTCGATCCGGAGGACGCAGGAGGCGCACGAAATGCCCTGGATCTGCAGGTCGATGGAGGAAATGGCCACGTCGTAACCGGTCTTCCGGACCGTCTCGATGAGGGCGGCCGTGTCGAGAATCGCCGGGTCGAAAAGGACGGTGGCCCGGGTCGTGGCGAAGTTGACGTTGGCGGCGGTGACGCCGGGCAGGTCCTGGAGGCCGCGCTCGATCGTCGCGGCACAGGCCGCGCAACTCATGCCGAGGACGGGAAGTTCGGCGCGGTCCGCCTCGCCTTTCCGCTTGGCGTTCGGGTCCGCATGGTGAGGCTGTGCGTCCCGGGGAGATTCGGACGATCCGGCCGGCCTGGGTTCCGCAGGCGTCCCAGGGGCCAGGAATTTTTCGGGGTCTTCGTCAAACGACGTCTTACACGGAATGGAACAAAAATAGTATTTTTTGCCGTGGTATTCGGATACGCCGGCGGCCGACTCCTCGCGGACCTCCATCCCGCAAACCGGATCTTTGGCCATTCCCATCCCCCAGGCGCGGTTTATCACGGACCGGGTCTCTTCGAAAAGAGTCCGGCGTCGGAGAATGAAGCAGACAACACCCCCCGTCCCGGCGTTGAAGCTCGGCCGGACCTTGGCCGGGCTTAAAGGCCGTTAGTTCGTGTCGGGTCCTTCCCGCTCCGCAGGACAGGCCTTCTTGGTGCCTGTCGAAAAAACGGCGTAGATCGGACAGAAGCCGATGACGGCCGTCAGAAAGAGAATGACGGCCAGGACCCCCAGGACGATGACGGCGACTCCCGACAGCAATCCCATGAAGAAGAAGACGGCAATGGCGACGGATACGACGATACGGAGGATTCTGTCCGCCGTGCTCATATTACATTTCATGGAAACCTCCTTGTTTAGGGGATTATAGCACAGGGCCGGCCGGAATCGCAATTCCATTGCCCCCGGACGCGCCCAACGGATGAAAAATGACTCTGTTAGCGAGCCGCGGTCTATTTGCCAATGGCTGTTTTTTGTGTTAGAATTCCCCCGGAAAATAAGGAGAACGTCATGTCCGGTCATTCCAAATGGGCTTCCATCAAGCATAAAAAAGCCGCGACCGACTCCAAGCGCGGCAAGGTCTTCACGAAGCTGATCCGCGAGATCAGCTTGGCCGCCCGGGCCGCCGGCGGGGACCCCGACAAAAACCCCCGCCTCCGCAAGGGCATCAACGACGCCCGGGCCATGAACATGCCCGCCGACAACATCAAGCGGGCCATCCAGAAAGGCACCGGCCAGCTCGAGGGCGCCCAATACGAGGAAGTCACCTACGAGGGCTACGGGCCGAGCGGGGTCGCCATCTTTATCCAGGCCGTGACCGACAACAAGAACCGGACGGTCTCCGAGCTCCGGCACGTCTTCGCCAAGAACGCCGGACGGATCGGAGAAACCGGCTGTGTCGCCTGGATGTTCAAGCGGATGGGTTACATCGACGTCGAGAAGGCCAAGGCCTCCGAGGATCAGCTCATGGACATCGCCCTGTCCAACGGCGCCGACGACCTCAGAGACGACGGTTCCATCTTCGAAATCACGACCTCCCCTGAAAAATATGAGGCCGTCCTCGAGGCCCTCAAGAAGAACAATATCGAGATTTCGGCGTCCGACGTCGGTTACCTTCCCCAGAATTACATCAAGGTCGAAGGCCGGGAGGCCCATCAGGTCCTGCGGCTGATGGAGGAGCTCGAGGACCACGACGACGTCCAGAACGTCTCGTCCAATTTCGACATCTCCGAAGAGGAAATCGCCAGCTTCTCCCAAGCCGGCTGACGGCCGTCCAAGGTCCATGCGGGTCCTCGGGATTGATCCAAGCCTTCAGTCCACGGGGTTCGGAATCATCGAAAGCGCCGACGACCGGACCACGCCGATCGCTTACGGCATCATCAAGCCGACCGGCCGCCTCCCCTTCTTCAAGAAACTCAACGAAATCCGCGAGGAGATCGAGAAGCTCATCCGCGCCTACAAGCCCGACGAGGCGGCCATCGAGAACCCCTTCTACGCCCAGAATGTGAAAACGGCCCTGCTCCTCGGCCAGGTCCGGGGCGCCGTTCTCGTGGCCATCGCCGGGACCGCATGCGGTTTCCACGAATACTCGGCCCTCGAAATCAAGAAGGCCGTGACCGGCTACGGCCAGGCCGACAAGGAGCAGGTCCAGACCATGGTCCAGGCCCTCCTCGGCCTCGAGGACGACCGCATCCCGCTCGACGCGTCCGACGCGCTGGCCGCGGCCATCTGCCATCTCAACACCCGGCTTTACCAGCTCAAGGTGGAAGGAGCGGACCCGGCATGATCGCCTATCTCAAGGGCATTCTCATCCACAAGACGCCCAACCAGGTCATCGTGGAGACCGGCGGCGTGGGCTACGAGGCCAAGATCCCGCTCAGCACGTATTTCAAGCTCGGCGAGGTCCCGGAGCCGGTTGAACTCCTCATCTATACCCACCTGACCGCCGACTCGCTCTCCCTCTTCGGCTTCGCGGCCCAGGAAGAGAAGGACATGTTTCTCAAGCTCATCGGGATCTCCGGGATCGGGCCCAAGCTGGCCATGAATATCCTCTCGGGGATCGAGCCCGCGGCCCTCGAGGAGGCCATCCGCAAGAGCGACGTGGCCCGTATCTCGCTTGTCCCGGGGATCGGGAAGAAGACGGCCCTGCGGATCACCATGGAGCTCCAGGACAAGCTCGAGCAAAAGGAAAAGCTCCTCCACGCCAAGGGGTCGCCGGAAAAAGAGGATCTGGTCTCCGCCCTCCTCAACATGGGCTTCCGCCCCAAGGAAGTCGAGCGGGTCGTGGACCAGGCCATCGGCGCCCAGAAGACGGGGACCGGTTTCGAGAAGCTCCTCAGGGATTGCCTCAAGCGCCTGGCCAGGATTTGAGGGGTTGTCGCCGGAGGCGGCCCGTCCCTTTTAAATTCACGGTTGTTTTCCCGGCCCCATTGAGTAAAATAACATAGAGCAAGCCACGATGCCCGCGATCCTCAGCCCCATCCGGACCAAGGAGGACGTCCTCTTCGAGGACAGCCTCCGGCCCCGGACCTTCGACGAATTCGTCGGCCAGGAGACCGTCAAGGCCAACCTCAGAGTTTTCATCGAGGCGGCGAAAAAGCGCGGGGAGCACCTCGACCATGTCCTCCTTTACGGCCCGCCGGGCCTGGGCAAGACGAGTCTGGCCTACCTCATCGCCAAGGAGATGGGCGTCACCATCAAGCCGACCGCGGGGCCGGTCATCGAACGGACGGGCGATCTCTCGGCCATCCTGACCAACATGCAGACGAAAGAGGTCCTGTTCATCGACGAGATCCACCGCCTCCAGCCCTCGGTCGAGGAGATCCTTTATTCGGCCATGGAGGACTTCAGCCTGGACATCGTCATCGGCCAGGGGCCCGGCGCCCGGAGCCACAAGCTCAAGATCAAGAAGTTCACGCTGATCGGGGCGACCACTCGGGCCGGGCGGATCACGGCGCCGCTCCGGGGCCGGTTCGGCATCATCCATCGCCTCGATTACTACAAGGACGAGGACCTGAAGCTGGTCATCCAGCGGTCGGCCAAAATCCTCAAAGTCAGGATCGACGATGAAGGCGCCGGCGAGATCGCCCTCCGGTCACGGGGGACCCCTCGCGTCGCCAACCGCCTCCTGCGGCGCGTCCGCGATTACGTCGACGTCAAGGGCGACGGCGTCATCACGGCCACGGAGGCCCGCAAGGCCCTGGACATGATGGAGGTCGATTCGCTGGGCCTCGACGACGTCGACCGGAAGATCCTCTCGACCATCATCGAGAATTTCGGCGGCGGTCCGGTCGGGATCGCCACGATCGCGGCGTCCATCGACGAGGAGAAAGACACCATCGAGTCCATCTACGAGCCCTTCCTCATGCGCATCGGCTTTCTGGACAGGACCAACCGCGGCCGGGTGATCACGCCTCGAGCTTACGGCCACCTGGGATATGAGTACGCGGGCTCGCGGGCGCACGCCGCGGGAAAGGATCACGGAAAAGCGCGGCCCGCAGGGCAGAAAAAGCTTTTCAAGGACTGAAGAAGCCCGGTTCATCATCGCGCGAGCCGCCGATGTCAAATCCTGAAAAAGTTCCTGAGACGTGGATTCCGGTATTTCCAAATGGACGCGCCGGAGGCGAGCCAGCGTTGCGAGTGGCGGATTTCGATTATGAGCTGCCGCCGGAGCTCATCGCCCAACATCCCCTCCCCCATCGGGACGACTCTCGGATGATGGTCGTCGAGAGGGCGACCGGTCGGATCCGGCATGGCCGTTTCAGAGCATTTGCGGGCTTTTTCGCGGCCGGAGATCTTCTCGTCCTCAACGATACGAAAGTCATTCCCGCCAGGGCCTGGGGCGAACGGGACGGAGCGAAGATCGAATTTCTTTTCCTCAAGGAGCTCGGGCCAGGGCTCTGGGAAGTCCTGTGCCGGCCGGCCAGGAAGCTCGGAAAAGGAGACCGGGTCCATTTCGCTCTCGGTTTCGAAGCTTTCGTCGAGCAGGTCGGGGAAGAGGGGAAACGGGTCCTCAGGTTTGAACGCCCGGACGTACGGGCCGAGCTCGAGAGGATCGGCTATGCTCCCCTGCCCCCTTATATTAAGAGGGACCGGGAAGACCGGGCCCGTCGGCCCGAGGACCTCGACAGATACCAGACGGTTTTCGCGCGAAAAGATGGAGCCGTCGCGGCGCCGACGGCCGGGCTTCATTTCACCAAGGAAGCGCTGGCGGATCTCACGGCGAAGGGTGTTGCGGTCCGACACGTTACGCTCGAAGTGGGGTTGGCGACCTTTCAGCCGGTGCGGGCGGAAATCGTCACGGACCACAAAATGCTCGAGGAGTGGTACTCCATTTCGGCGGCCGCGGCCGGCGAAATCAACGCGGCCAAGACGGAAGCCCGCCCGGTGACCGCGGTGGGGACGACGGTTGTCCGAACTCTTGAGAGCGCGTGGCATGAGGGCCAAGTGCGCCCCGGCCGGCGGGCGACGTCTTTGTTCATCTATCCGGGATTCGAGTTCCGTGTTGTCAACCGCCTCTTGACGAATTTCCACCTGCCGAAATCCACGCTCCTGATGCTCGTCGCGGCCTTCGCCGGCCACGACCTGATCATGCGCGCCTACCGGGAAGCCGTCCGTGAGCGCTATCGCTTTTTCTCCTACGGCGACTGCATGCTCGTCATCTAGCGCCCTGTCCGACTGACCGGATGACGCGTCCAGCCACTAAACTGTTGACCCGGGGAGCTCTTTTCGCTACCCGCGGGTCTCGGACGAGGCCGCCGAATATGATCTCCCAGTAGATAATCGACCCTGCTTTTTGTCTGCGGCGGGCCTCCCGCGGGCCGGAAAAATCGTGTATTATATCCCGAAGGAGACGTCACCATGCCCAAGCGCGTTCTTGTCATCGGGGCCGGAATCGCCGGCCTGTCCGTCGCGAGCTACCTCCAGCGGAACGGATTTGAGACCGAAGTTTTCGAGATGCACTCGCAGCCCGGGGGCCTCTGTACCGCGTGGAAGCGCGGCGGATTCACCTTCGACGGCTGCATCCACTGGCTCATGGGATCGGGGCCCTCGAGCAACCTCCATTGGATTTGGAAGGAACTCGGCGCCGGAGACTTGAACTACCTCGAATGGGATGTCTATATGACGGTCCGGCTATCGGACGGCGATACGTTCACGGTCTATACCGACCCTGACAAACTCGAAGCCGAAATGCTGCGCCTCGGTCCGGACGACCGGAAAACCGTGGATTTCCTGATATGCGGGATTAAGAAGATCAGCCGGCTCGACTTGCCCGCGGCGCTGGACCGGATGTCGGTCACGGAGAAGCTTCACCTCCTCCCCCCCTTCCTCCTGGCGCTGGCCACGGTTTTCAAAAAGTGGATGAAGACCCCCCTATCGGAAGTGGTGGCCGGGATTCACGGGGAAAAACTGCGCGAGGCGCTGACGGTTCTGGTCGGGGAGAAAAATATGACCGATTTCCCCGTGGGCGGCCTCCTGATGATGCTGGGATTCATGGCCAAGAAATCGAACGGCTATCCCCTCGGCGGGTCGGCCACGTTCGCCCGGGCGATCGAGAAGAAATACCTGGAGCTCGGCGGCAAGGTCCATTACGGCTTCAAGGTGGACGAAATCGTCGTCGACCAGGATAAGGCCGTCGGTCTCAAAGGCCAGGGCCGGGAAGTCCGCGGGGACGTCGTCATCTCGGCGGCGGATGCGCACGATACCGTCAAGCGATTGCTGGGTGGGAAATACATCAGTCCCGACCTGGCCAAGGCCTTCGAATCCTATGAGCGTTTTCCCTCCATGATCCTTGTGTCGCTGGGCCTCGGCAAAGACTACTCCGCAATCCCGCCCTGCCAAATCTTCGCCCTGAAAGAGCCGCTCATCCTCGAGAATGGGGCGCTCCGCCGCGACAGATTAGCCGTCCGGTTTTTCACCTTCGACCCGTCGTCGGCGCCCGCCGGCAAGACGGCCGCGGTCGTGATGATCGAAACCCCGAACGACGACTATTGGACCGGCCTGGGGGCGGATCATCCCGAGGCTTACGCCGCCGAGAAGACGTCGACCGCGGAAAAGGTCATCGCCGCCCTCGACCAGGTTTTTCCCGGCCTGAAGGATGACGTCGAAGTCGTTGACGTGGCCACCCCGCATACCGTCATCCGTTACACCAACAATTGGCAGGGCAGCTTCGAAGGCTGGAAGGCTTCGACCGGCACTTTTGGCAAGAAGATGGCCAAAACGTTCCCCGGCCTTTCGGGGTTTTATATGGTGGGCCAGTGGGTCAATCCCGGCGGCGGACTTCCGCCCTGCGGCATCGACGGCCGAAACCTGGCCAAGAAACTGTGCAAGCTCGAGGGCCGGAAATTCCGGCCGGACTGATCCGTTCGCTCGACACTCAGCGCATGGAGCGGACGGTCTCTTTGATCCCCTGCTCGTAAGTCGTGGGCGTGAAAGCGAAGGCCGCTTCGAATTTGGAGCTATCGAACAGATAATCCGAATCGTTCTGGTAGAGCATTTCCACGCTCTCTCTGACGACCCCATTGAACAGCCCGACCAGCCGGATGGTACCCTTGGGCAGGACCGCGTGTTTTGGCTCAACGCCGAACTCGCGCGCGGCCTTCTCGATGAACTCCTTCCCTGTCAGGGCGTTCCTATCCGTGGGCAGGTGCCAGATCTGGCCGAACGCGCCGGCCGTGTTTCCCAGAATGGCCGTCGCCCGCCCCGCGTCCGGAGTATAAGTCAAGGAGTGCTTCACGCGGTCGTTGACCATCCATTGCGCTTTTTTGCCCTTTTTGAGTCTCTCGAAAACCATCACATGCACGAAGCTGAGAGGCGTGTGCGGCCCGTAGAAATCGGCTGACCGGGCGATGAGGGCCGTCAGCCGGCCCCGGCCGACTTCGTCCATGATCATGGAATGAAGCCCGGCCCTGACCATCCCTTTTTTGCTCACGGGCCGGATGGGCGTCGCCTCCGTCATCCGGCCGCCGACCCGGCCATAGACGTAAACGTTGTCGAAGAAAACGAGCTTGGCCTGATGCTTGATGCAGGCGTCGATCACGTTCCGCATGAGGACGGGCCACTGCTCCCGCCAGACCTTCAGTTTGTACGGAAGGCCGACAGCCAGGTAGACGACATCGGAACCCTCCACCGCCCGATGGACCGCGTCCGCATTCAAGAGATCCGCCGGGAAGGCTTCATCGCCCGGATTCACCTTGGCCGGGTTACGGCTGACCAGCCTGATCCGATCCGTGAACCGGGGCAGGTTCCTGGCCAATTCGACCCCGATGACTCCGCCCGCCCCCAAGATCGTCTGCATGCCGTTCCTCCTGCGTTCCACGTCTTGATGATTACCGCTCAGGGCCGATCAAACCTGATCTCGTAGACGTCGATATGCTGTTCAAACGTTTCCATATTGACGGGCGGGACGCTGTAAAATCTTCCGCCGTCGTATAGCGTATTCCTGGAGATCAATTTCGACTTGAAGGAATACAGCCATTCCCCTTTGGCGCTGAAAACATCGACGGTGTTCTCGAAGCCGGGGTCTTCGCTATCCTCAAAGATCTCTCCCACGACCACCCATGCATTCTTTCTCTGGTCCTGAAACATTTTCCTTACGACCGGCGGCGTCTCGGGAAACTTTCTCATCCCCGCATCGATATCCCGGCGGAAAAGGGAGTAGAACCTGTCCCTGGCCTTTTTCGAGTATTCGCGGACGGCGTAATCCCTGCCGAAGACAAGGGCCGGCTTGCCCCTCCGGCTATACTTCGTGATGGAATACTTGCTCAGGTTGTCTTCGGGAAAAAAGTATTCCCCGTTATCGGAAACCAGCAGCCAGTCAGGCCAAACGAAATCGTATTCAGGGCCCCTAAGGCCGGGGGGATAATCCTTGGCAAAAAGGGTCTCTTCATTTTCGAACCTGCCTCCCGGGAACCGTCTCAGGATGAACTCCAGCTTGGTGAATGACCGTTCGGTTTTGCCTGAAAAAAGATAGATATCCCCTCCCGCGACAAAATATCTCAGCGGATTCTCGTAACTTACGCGCCTGGTCGAGACGAACTCCCCGTCAAGGCTCATGATCTTGAATTCATTTACAAAGCCCTGCCATATGTAAATCGCGTCGTCCAGTATAAACAGCATCCCCGGACGAGAAAACTCCTTGGGGCCCTGCCCGGGGCCCCCGAACGATCTCACGGGCCGGCCTTGGGCGTCGAATACGGATATCTTGCTCTCAAAAGTATCCAGAATGTACATGTTTTTATCTTTATCGAAATCCACCACGTTCTTGAACCCCCCGCGCGTGTCCCGGATGAACATATTTATGCGGGTGACGTCGACGGTGTAGAGCTTTTTCAGTTCGATCCTCTTATCCCCGTACTTCGGCCGGGCGCCGTTCACGCGGACGACGTCTTTGTCCGACACGCAGGAGGTCAGCGCTGTTCCCAGAAGAATAAAGCATAGGGCGGAGGAAAAGGCGGAAAACCCGGCGAAATGGTAGGCGGGAAATCGGACTCTGTTAACCATATCATCCCCTTGAGGCCTGATCATAGGGCAAATGCGTTAGGATGGTCAAGGTCCGTTCGTCCTTGACTTCGTTCTTGACACCCGTCGATGGCCGGCGGTATATTTCCGGCGCCTTCGGGGAGGGACCCATCGGACGGCGGGCGAGGCCGGGCCTGGACCCGCGTTTTGGAGGAAATCATGATCAGACGAAACATTGCATGGCTGCTTTTTCTGGCCGGGTTGAGGGCCATTCTAACGGCCGCATCCCCGCCGGCCGCGGCACCCTATCGGAATCCGAATCTTCCGGTCGAGGAGCGGATTAAAGACCTGCTCAAGCGCCTGACCCTCAAAGAGAAGGCCGCTCAACTTCAACAAATCGAGGTCATAGCCTGGGACGCAAATCCCGCGGACTTCTCCGATTCATCGGTCCTGCAAGCAAAACTTGAAAAGGCTCTGCAGGGACAAAGCTATGGGATGGTGCTTTCGCCGATGGGCTGGCCCGCCGAGGACACCCTCCGCTTCAACAAGGCCGTGCATGATTATGCCCTGAATCATACCCGCCTCGGCGTTCCGATGATGATTTTCCACTGCAACATGCACGGCGTGATGTCGCTCGACACGACCGTGTTTCCCCAGTACATCGCGCAAGGCGCGACCTGGAATCCCGAACTTGTCGGCGAGGTGGCGACGGCCATCGCCCGCGAGTCGGCGGCGCTCGGAGTCTCTCACGGGGTCGGCCCCGGCCTCGAGCTGGCGCGCGACCCGCGCTGGGGCCGCGTCGAGGAGACGTTCGGCGAATGTCCGTATCTCTCGGCGCGCCTGAGTGTCGCCTTCATCAAGGGATTTCAGGGCGATAACGCCTGGGCCGGCATCCCGGCGGACCGGGTCGCCACCGTGGCGTATTGGACGTGCGGGTCCTCGACCCCGGCCGGCGGGCTCAATACCGCGGCGGCCAGCGTCGGGGAGCGCGAGCTTCGTTCTCTTTATTTCGTCCCGCACGTCGCCGCGATCCAGGAGGGCCACCTGGTCTCGCTCATGGCCTCCTACAACGCGACTGACGGCGTCCCGACGCACGCCAACCGCTGGGCCCTGACGACTTTGCTTCGCGGCGAGTGGGAATTCCAGGGCTACGTCTATTGCGACTGGGGAGGCATCTCTCTCCTCGAAAAATCTCAGCACATCGCCGCGTCGCCGGCCGAGGCGGGCGCGCTGGCCATCAAGGCGGGCGTGGACCTCGAGGCGAGCGGCGGCTACGGATATCCGCACCTCCCTGAACTCGTGAAGAGAGGCAGGGTTACGGAGGCTGAGGTCGACACGGCCTGCGCCCGCGTCTTGAAGGTCAAGTTCCTGCTCGGCCTTTTCGACGGGAAGCGCGTCTTCCCGGAGCCCGGAAAGCTCCCGGGACTCGTCCATACGCCCGAACATGTGGCCCTGGCGCGGCGCGCGGCCGAGGAGTCCGTCATTCTTCTTAAAAACGAAGGCCCGATCCTGCCGCTCGACGCCGCGAAGTTGAAATCCGTCGCCGTCATCGGTCCCAACGCCGACCAGGTGGAATATGGCGACTATTCGGCGACCAAAGATAATTCGACCGGCATCACCGTGCTCCGTGGAATCCGCGATCTCCTCAAAGGCTCGCGCGTCATAGTCCGCTATGCGAGGGGATGTGATCTCGTGGCGCCGGAAACCGGCGGTTTCCGGGAAGCGGTCGATGCCGCGAAGCGGAGCGACGTGGCCATCGTCGTGATCGGAGACACGAGCCTGGCCGATGCCAGCCGCGCGGGAGAGACCGACGCGAGAATCGTCAAGCTGGCCACGGTGGGAGAAGGCTTCGACCGCTCCGAACTGGGGCCGCCCGGGGTGCAGGAGGACCTCGTTAAGGCCGTGTTATCCGCCGGCAAGCCCACCGTCGTCGTCATGGTGCAGGGCCGGCCGTTCAGCGTACCGTGGTTGAAGGAGCACGCGGCGGCGATCCTCAGCGCCTTTTATCCGGGGGAGGAGGGCGGCGCGGCCATCGCCGGGATTCTTTTCGGCCGGGTCAACCCGAGCGGACGGCTTCCGGTGTCCGTGCCGCAGAGCGCCGGGCACATTCCGACGACCTACGACTACTTGCCGCAGGGCCGTCACCCGTATGTCTTCGCCACCGCGGACCCGCTCTGGTCGTTCGGCTACGGGCTGAGCTACACGACCTTTGAATATTCGGACCTGAAGATCGAAACACCGGACATCCAGTCCTCAGGGACCGTTCGGTTCAGTTTTTCCGTCACGAACTCCGGCCCGCGCGAGGGTCAGGAGGTCGCTCAGGTGTATTTCCATGAAAACGTGACCTCCGTAGTGACGCCGCTCAAGCGGTTGATCCGCTTCCGGAAGGTGAGCCTGAAGCCCGGTGAAAAGCGCCGCCTCGAATTCGTCATCCCCGCTTCCGAGATGGCCGTGTGGAACGTGGACATGAAGCGCGTCGTCGAGCCGGGCACTTTCGAGCTCATGATCGGCCCGGCCGCCGAGGACGCGTTCATCAAGCTGCGCGGGACCTTCAGGGTCCGGTAGTCTATTCGAGCTTCTTATGGAACCGGGCGACACTCAGGCCCAGGATCGCCGTCCCCAAAACCAGGAGCGCCACCGCCTGGTCCCAGAGTTCGGGCCAGCCCGCCCCCCGGAGCATGATCCCGCGGATGATGACGAAGAAATAGCGGATCGGCACGATGTGCGTCACGAACTGGAAGAACTTCGGCATGTTCTCTATAGGAAAGACGAACCCGCTCAGGAGCATCATGGGGAGGATGAAGAACATGGAGGTCAGCATGGCCTGCTGCTGGTTCTTCGAGATCGTCGAGATGAAAAGGCCGATGCCGAGCGTGTTGAGCATGAAGGCCAGGCTCAGGGCGAAGAGCAGAGGCACGCTGCCCCGGATCGGGACGACGAATCCCCACTTCGCGACGGCGATCACGAAGGTCGCCTCGACGAGCCCGATGAGGACGAACGGCGTGAGCTTGCCGAGGATGAGTTGATAGGGACGAATGGGGGTCACGATGAGCTGCTCCAGGGTTCCCGTCTCCCTCTCTCGGACGATCCCGATGGACGACAGGGACGTGGTCATGATCATCAGGATGAGCCCCAGGACGCCGGGCACCATGAAATTCCGGCTGCGGAGCTCGGGGTTATACCAGACCCGGACTTCGGGATTGACCACGACAGGCCTGAGCCCCAGGCCTTTGAGCTTTTCAAAAGACCGGAGGACGATGCTCTGGGCGTACCGGCCCGCGATCAGGTTGGCGTAGTTGACGCCGATCGTCGCCGACTGGCTCTCGGCCCCGTCAGCGATGATCATGACCGACGCCTCCTTCCCCCCCGCCACCTTGTTTCCAAATCCGCGGGGGACGATAAAGGCCATGGCCGCGTCGCCGTCATCGAGATAACGGTCGATCTCGTCCATCCGGCCGACGCGGGCCTTGACGGTGAAATATCCCGAGTTGATGAATCGGTCGAGGAAATCGCGGCTGGCCGCCGACCGGTCCATGTCGCAAATAATACTGGGGATGTGCTTGACGTCGAGGTTCGCGGCGTAGCCAAGGAGAAGAAGCTGGAGGACGGGCGACAGGAAGATCACGGGGAATAGCCGCGGGTCCCGCCGGAGCTGGACGAACTCCTTCCAGATGATGGCCAGGACGGTCTTCATCCGGCCCTCCTCCCCCGCTTCCCTCCGTCCTCGCCGCCCAACCGGAGCCGGGCCATGCTCAGAGCCAGGGTCAATACGCCGAATCCCGCCAGGAACACGAGCTGGCTCCAGAAGGCGCTGAGTCCGGCCCCTTTCAGGATGATGACGCGCAGCGCGGCCAGAAAATACCGCGCGGGGACGAGATATGTGATGCCCTGAACAAAGGCGGGCATGTTCCTTATTGGAAAGACGAACCCCGAGAGAATGAAGGTCGGAAGAAATGTCGTCAGGACCGAGATCAGGAAGGCCACCTGCTGCGTCTTGGTGACGGCGGAAATCAGGATCCCCTGGCCCAGGCCGCAGACGAGAAACAGGACGATGGTCAGGAGCAGAAGCAGATAATTCCCCTTGATCCCGACGCCGAACAGGGCCCAGCCCAGGGCGAGGATGATGTGGGCCGAGGCGAGAGAGATCAGGACGTAGGGGACGAGCTTGCCGAGGATGAGCTCCGCGGGCCGGACGGGCGAGACCATAATCTGTTCCATGGTCCCGCGTTCCTTTTCCCGGACGACCGAAAAGGCCGTGGACACGGTCAGGATGACCATGAGGATGAAGGCCATCAGGCCCGGGACCAGGAACTTGGCGCTCCGGAGCTCGGGGTTGTACCAGACCCGGACCTCGGGACGGAACGCTATTTTCAGCCCCCCGGCGCCACGGCTCTCGAGGGCCTCAAGCGTGATCTTTTGGGAATAGCTCTGGAGGATGGCCCCGACATAGCCGGCGGCCGTCGTCCCGCTCACGGCGTTCGAGCCGTCCACGATGACCTGGACGGAGGGGCTCCGGCCGGCCAGAAGGTCGTCGGAAAATTTCGCCGGGATGACCAGGGCGGCCCGGACGTTCTCCCGCGCCATGAGGGGGTCGATCTCGCCCGGCTTGGCGAGCTCGGCCTTGAGGTCGAAATACTCCGCGGTGCGGAATTTGTCGACGAGGTCGCGGCTGGCCCGGCTGCCGTCCTGGTCCACGACCGCGAGAGGGATATGCTTGACGTCGAAATTCAACGCGTACCCGAACGCCAGCAGCATGAAGCCCGGGATGAGGATCATGAAGATGAGGGACCGCGAGTCCCTCCGGATCTGCCGGAACTCTTTCCGCATGAAGGGCCGGACACAAGAGAACGGCGGCCTTTTCACGGGGCCTCCTCCGCGTTCCGGGCCCCCGGCGACTGTTCCTCGATCCTGTTGATGAAGACGTCCTCGAGCGACGGCGTGATCCTGTCGGCCCGGATAAGAGTGATGCCTTCCCGCCGGAGCCGGTCCCGGATGAGCCGCCGCCCTTCCTCCTCGTCGGCCACGCTGACGTGAAGGGTCGTGCCGAAGATGGACGTTTCGAGGACCCAGGGCTCCTTCTGGAGGACCTCGAGCGCGTCCACAACCCTGTCGCTCGCCACCTCGAGGATCGGGTTCTTGATATATTCCGTTTTGAGCTCCCGCGGGCTGCCGCCGGCCACGATCCGGCCGGCGTGGATGAGGCGGATGTCGTTGCAGTACTCCGCTTCGTCCAGGTAGTGGGTCGTCACGAAGACCGTGACCTTCCGCTCCGAGAGCTCGTTGATAAGCTCCCAGAAGCGGCGACGCGCGGCCGGGTCGACGCCTCCCGTGGGCTCGTCGAGGAAGACGATCCGGGGCTCATGGAGGATCGCGCAACCGAGGGCCAGGCGCTGCTTCCAGCCGACGGACAGGGTCCGCGTCAGGCTCCGTTCCCGTCCCTTGAGGCCGGCCATCTCCAGGACCCAGGAGGCCCTCGATTCGACGGCCTTTCGCTGGAGGCCGTAGACGCCGCCGAAAAAACGGATGTTCTCGGCGACCGTCAGATCCTCGTAGAGCGAGAATTTCTGGGACATGTACCCGATGACCGTCTTGACGCGCTCGGGCTCGCGGTTGATATCGAATCCGCCGACCGTGGCCGTGCCGGAGGTCGGGTTGAGAATGCCGCAGAGCATCCGTATGGTCGTGGATTTTCCGGCGCCGTTGGCCCCGAGAAAGCCGAAGATCGCGCCGCGGGCGACCTCGAAGCTGACGTCATCGACCGCGGTGAAGTCCCCGAATTTCTTGGTTAGGGCCTTCACCTCGATGGAATTTTCGGGCACGGCGCGCTCCCCTTCGGCCCCGTTCAATGACCCAGGGCCTTCTGGAGCCTGGCCTGGGCCAGGACCAGGTCGATCGCGGCCTGGGTCCGGCTGATCTTCGCCTGGAGAAAGGCCACTTCGGCGTCCAGGACGTCGGTATTCAAGGCCAGGCCCTGCTTGAACCTCTCCCCGGTGATCCGGAGGTTCTCTTCCGCCTGGGCGACGGCCTGCCCCGCCACCCCTGTTTTCTGCCGCGCCTGGCCAAGGGCCAGCCGGCTCTGGGTGACCTCGAGGACGGCCTGGTCGCTCAGGAGTTTACGGGAGTCCCTGGCCTGAGCCAGCTGGGCTTCGGCTTGAATGGCCTGGCTTTTGGTCTGTCCCCAATTCCAAACATCGAGGGAAAGCGTTATCCCGATATCCCAGGTCCCGTAAAATTTATCTACGGAAGGCAAGAGCCTAGGGTTGGGCCTGAGGTAATAATACCCCCCGGACAGGAATACCTGGGGATACCACCCCGCCTTGGCCGCCCTCACCCCGGCCTCGCCGGCCTTGATCCTCAAGTCGGCCGACTTGAGCTCGGGCCGGTCGGCGAAAGCGGTCTGGATCAGGGACTGGGCCGAGGCGGCGTCCTCGGCCGTTGTCTCTTCGGCCGGGACTGCCGCGGCCAGGCTGTCGGCCGACGTCGTCAATTCGAGCTCGGAGGTGAGGGGCCAGCCGATGAGGCTGTTGAGCGAGGTCCGGGCGACCTCGACGGCGTTCCGGGCGTCGATGGCCATCATCGCGGCATTGGATAGCTGGAGCTCGGCCCGGAGAACCTCGTTCCTCGTGAGAAGGCCCTGGTCGAAAAAGGCCCGGACGTCCTTCAGGTGCTCGCCGACCTGGCTGACATTCTCCGCGACGGCCTTCTCGATTTCCCGCGCCCTGGCCAGGCCCCAGTAGGCGCTCTTGACGGCGAAAATGAATTCCGCGCGGTCCTTCTCGAGGTCGAGGCCGGCGGATTTTTCGAGGAACCGGGCCGAGTCGGCGCTGGCCTCCAGGCGGAAACCGGTGAACAGGGGCTGCTGGAGCCCCAGACGGAGAGTGTAGGTGTTGAAGTAGTTCTGGGAAACCACGATGGGGACGGGCGAGATCGGGAGGGTCACCTGAAAGGGGGGAACTTCGCTCAGCCGCGCATATCCGCCGGCGAATTTGAGGGACGGCAGCCGGCCCGCCGCGAGTTCCCGGGTTTTCGCGGTCGACGCGACGACCCTCGCTTGAGAGGCGTGAAGCCCGGGGCTGGCCTGGAGCCCGGCCGCGACGGCCTCGTCGAGGCTGAGGGGCCTTCTGTCCTCGCCCGCCAGCGACGGTCCGGGCAAAGACTGGGCCCCGATCAGCGCCAGGACCGTTAACATCATTTTCAGGTTCTTAGGCATGGCCGGCCTCCGATGGAACGGATTGGGTGACGGATATGAAAACGTTTTCCAGCGACGGCGGGAGGACCCGTTTCTGGTCGATCGGGATCCCCTCCTTGGCGAGGGCCGACGCGACGAGGGCCATTCCTTTATCGGCCTCATCGACAACCACGTTCAGCCGGTCGCCGAAGAGCTGGACCTCGCGCACGCCGGGAAGCTTTTTCAATACCGCGAAGGCCCGGCGGATCTCCGGGCAGACGATCTCGATGATCGTGCCCCGCATAAGGGATTTGACGCCCTGGGGCGTGTCCGCGGCCAGGAGCTTCCCCCCGCTGAGGAGGCCGACCCGCGAACAGCGCTCGGCCTCGTCCATGTAAGGCGTCGTCATGACGATCGTGATCCCGGACCGCAGGAGGCTCGACAGGATCTTCCAGAAGTCCCGGCGGGAAACGGGATCGACGCCGGTCGTGGGCTCGTCAAGGAAGATGAGGCGGGGCGTGTGGATGAGGGTGCAGGCCAGGGCCAGCTTCTGGCGCATCCCGCCCGACAGCCTGTCGGCGAGGCGTTTCCGGAAGGGCGTCAGACGCGTGAACTCGAGGAGCTCGTCGCGGCGTTTCCGGAAATCTCCGACGAGGTGGATTTCGGCGAAAAACTCGATATTCTCATCCACGGTCAGGTCGCCATAGAGGCTGAATCTCTGGGAAAGATAGCCGATGCGGTTCTTGATCTCCCCGGACTGCGTCTCGAGGTCGAAGCCGAGGACGCGCGCCTGCCCCGCTGTGGGCTTGAGGATGCCGCAGAGCATGCGGATCGTCGTCGTTTTGCCGGCCCCATCGGGCCCGACGAGGCCGAACATCTCGCCTTCCTGAACGGCCAGGTCGAGCGAGCGGACGGCCTCGACCGGCCCGAAGGTCTTGCCGAGGCCATGAGTTTCGAGGGCCAGTCCGGACACGGCGCAGCTCCGCCCCTCACCTGGCGGCGGGGCCGACCCTGATGACGGCGTCGGCCGGAAGCCCCGGCTTGAGGAGCCCTTCCCTGTTCTCGATCTCGACTTTGACGCCGAAGACGAGCTTGACCCGGTCCTCGGTCGTCTGGATATTCTTGGGCGTGAACTCGGCCTCGGGCGAAATGTAAGTGACTTTCCCGGGAAAAGCCCTGTCCGGAAAGGCATCGATCTTGACCTCGACGGCATCACCGAGGCGGACCCGGCCCATCTCTTTCTCCGTGACGTAGATCATGACGTAGACGCTGTCGAGCTCGGACAGGGTCACGATGGTCGCGCCCTGGGTCACGAGCTCGCCGGCCTCGAGGGCCTTATGGGTGACGATCCCGCCGACCGGGGCCGTGATCGTGCAGTCGGCGATCGTTTTCTTCAGGAGGTCGGCGGCAGCCTGGGCCTGGGCGAGCCGGGCCTCGGCGGCCTGGATTTCCTCGGGACGGGCCAGCGTCCGGATTTTTTTAAGCGCCTCGGCGGCGCCGTCTCGCTGGGCCAAGGCAACCGTCAGACGGGCCTCGGCGTCCTCCTTCTGCTTCGGCGTGACGCTCCCGGTTTTCACGAGCTCCCGCATCCTCCGGGCGTCGTCTTGGGCAACCGTGACAGGCGCATCGGCCTGCTTGAGGGCGGCCTCGGCCTGCTGGATGTCCTCCCTGCGGGCGCCGTTCCGGAGGAGGACGAGCTGGGCCCGGGCCAGGTCGACCCCGGCCTCCGCCTGGCGGAGCTGGATGTCGAGGCTGGCGTGGTCGATCACGGCCAGTTTGTCTCCGGATTTGACTCTCGCTCCTTCGTCCACAGCCCGCTCCTCGAGCTGGCCGGCCACTTTGGAGGCGACGTTGACCTCGACGGCCTCGATCGTGCCCGACGCGGAGATAGCGTCCTTGACCCCGTGCTGCGAACAGGACAAGAGGCCGAGCAAAACGACGGAGAGAACGAGGGTTTTCGTTTTCATGACGCGCCCTCCTTTCGGGGCTCGAAAAGGGCCGGGGTCCTGGCGGCGAAATCCTGGCGGCCGCGGTCGGTGAGGATCCCCTGGAAGAAAACCTTGATGATCGATTCAAAGGCCTCCGCCGGCGACCGGCCGGACCGGAGGGCGGCCTCCGGGTTGATGAACTCCCCGATGAGAGAGGCGAACATCAGCAGGAGGAGGTCCGGGTCGATGTCGCCCCGGAAGAGGCCTTGCTGACGGCCGGACTCCAGGATGACCCTGAAGTTTTTCAGGATCTTGTCCCGCCGGAAGTCGTCGATCTCTTTCCAGATCCGAGGCGCGCCCTTCTGGATATCCCGGATCAGGAGAGGTCCGAACAGGGAGATCCGTTCGCCGACAAACGAGAAGAGCGCGACGAGTTTCTCCACGAAGCTCAACCGGCCGTCGGCGAGGATCCCCTCGACGCTCGCGGCAATCTCGTTCAGGATGTCCCGGACCACGGCCCGTAGGATCTCCTCCTTGCTCGCGAAGGATTTGTAGAGAGTGGACTTGCTGATCCCCAGCCTGCCCGCGATCTCATCAGCGGTGACCCGGACGAAGCCCCGGGTTAGGAAAAGCTCGCGGCCGGCCCCTCGGATTCTCGCGCGGAGCGCAGCGTCGGACTTGGTCAATGACCCACGAACCGAGGAAACTCCTTTAGTTTTCACAGTTTTATTATAAGCCGTAAGCAGGTTCTGTCAAGTCCCCATGGCCTCACTTCATGGCGCCGGTTCATCGCCCCGTTGACCGGCAGTCCCGGGGTCCATCGTTCTCGATTTTAACCGTAAGGGCTATAATATGAATCGAAACTCGGCGCCGACCCGTGTCGCGAAAGGCAGGTCACACATGCCTACCCGTTTTGTTCGAACGGCGGTCCAGGACATCGGAGAGTTCATATACGGCCGCGCGCCGCGGCCGGTGCGCCTGCCGAACGGCCTGACCATCGGCGGCGGCACGGTCCACCCCGAATTGAATTTCACGCTCCCTCCCATGGCCATTGACGAACGGACCATGCCCGAGGTCGCCGACCAGTACCGGCGCATGATCACGGGCGCCTGCAGGCGCGCCCTGGAGCTCCATCTCCCGGCCCTGGTGGTCGAGTTCGAGCTCCTCCCGGACCTGACCCTCGTCCCCGAATGGGGCGCGGAAATCACGGCTCTCCTCAAGCAGTCGCTCGGCGAGGCCCAGGCCTCCCGCGGCATACTGACGGCCCTGAGGGTCACCCCAAACGACATCCGGGAATTCGTCCGTCCGCCCAAGCTTCGGGAGGGCGACCTGGTCCTCCGGATGTTCCAGAGCTTCAAGCTCTGCGCCCGGGCCGGAGCGGACTTTCTGGCCATCGAATCAACCGGAGGCAAGGAGGTTCACGATGACGCCATCCTCAACGCCGACCTCCCGCTTTCGGCTTTTGCCCTGAGCATTCTGGGATGCCGGGACATGGCCTGGCTATGGGACCGGATCACGGCCGTGTGCGGGGAGGCCGGTTCCCTTCCCTCCGGCGACTCGGCCTGCGGGTTCGCGAACACGGCCATGGTGCTGGCCGACCAGGGTCAGATCCCCAAGGTCTGGGCGGCCGTCATCAGGGTGATGGCTGTCCCCCGCAGCCTCACGGCGTTCGAACACGGGGCCGTCGGACCCGGCAAGGATTGCGCCTACGAAGGGGTCTACACAAAGGCCATCACGGGCTGTCCGGTCGCTCTCGAAGGGGCGGAAGCGGCCTGCGCCCACCTCTCCCCCGTCGGCAATATTTCCAAGGCCTTGGCCGACCTGTGGAGCAACGAGTCCGTCCAGAACGTCATGCTTCTGGGAGGGATGGCGCCCACGGTGTCCCTGGAACAGCTGGCTTACGCGACGCGCTTGATGAACACCGCGGCGGCCGCCGGACCTGCAGAAGCCCGGAAGCTCCGTGACTGGTTCACGGAATCGGATGCGTCCCTCGACCCTCAGGCGTACGTCCTGAGGCCGGACATCGTCCTGGCCCTCTCCGCCGAAATCGTTCGGGAGCCGACATCCTACCTGCGGACGCGCCGGGCGGCGCTGGGCGTCCTGTCCGTGCTGCGGCGGGCGGCTTCGGGCGGCACTCTGCGCCTATCCAAGCCCGAGGAAAAGTGGCTGGCGATCCTGTCCCGGCAGGCCGAGACCCTGCCGGAAGACGAGGAGGAGTTCATCGCCGCGATGCTCAAACAGATCGACGCGTCCAAAGTGCGGTTGCAGGATTACGGGCTGGGGCCGGCCTGACAATCTGGCCCGACTTGCGGGACGAGGCACGCGAACTTCGGCCGCTGAAGCCCCCGCAGAGCCTGCCGTCCGTTCCCCCCCGGGAGGCGCGCCTCAGACCGAGGGCGGCGCGGCCGGTTGCTCTTCCATGTACTGGATGTAGAGTTCCGTCAAGTCCTCGTGCTCGAGTTCCTTGGCCGTCTTCAGCATGACCAGCTGGCCCTTTCTCATGAAGCCGATCCGGTCGGCCATGAATTTGGCCCTGAAGATGTCATGCGTCGACATGAAGACCGCTTTCCCCGCGTCGCGCATCTGGACAAGGATCTCCATGAACTCCCTCCCCGACTGCGGGTCGAGGCCCGAGGTCGGCTCGTCGAGCAGGACGTTGGGAGCGTCCTTGAGCAGGGCGATGGCGATGCCGAGCTTCTGGCGCATACCCTTCGAGAAATTTTTGATGCGCTTGTCGAAGGCATCCTTCTGAAGCCCCACGCGGCCCAGGACATCGGCGTAATCCTTTTTCGTCAGGGTGCGTTTCCCCGCCAGGCGGCTGAAATAGTCCAGGTTCTGGACGGCCGAGAAGTTGCCGTAGAGCATGACGTTCTCGGAGACAAAGGAGACGTTCTTCTTGGCCTTGAGCGGGTCCTTGACGACATCGATGCCCTCGATCAGGGCCGTCCCCGACGTCGGGGGGATGAAGTTCAGGAAAAGGTTGATCGTGGTCGTCTTGCCCGCCCCGTTGGCCCCGAACATGCAGAAGATCTCGCCCGGCGCGACCTTGAAGGTCAGGGCGTCCAGGGCGAGCTGCCCGTCTTCGTACCGTTTGGTCAGGTTGATGGCTTCAAGCATGGGTCACTCCTTAGCGGACATCGTAGCGGAGGAAGGAGACATAGGCGCCGACGAAGAAGATCAGGATCATGACGACCATGAGGACATAGTCCGGCAGCGTCCGGGCCAGCGACTTGCCCAGGCTTTCCGGCGCGATCGAATGCTGGGGCATGTCGTCGATCTTGATCTTGCTCTGTTCCCCCGTTTGAAAATTGAGGCTCTGGCCGAGTTTGGAATTGACCCATTTCGTGTAGATCGGCTTGTAAGCCCGAACCGAAGCCAGGAAGCGGTCGTATTCGTCGACGCCCGTCCGGGCCAGGGTCATGGAGCCAAAGGTCAGGGCCGAGGCCGGCGAGATCCGGGACAGGTTCACGGCCAGCGTCTGCTGAGCCTTTTTCTTGAGCTGGTAATCCCGCTCCAGGGCGGCGTTGTTCTCGTCGATCTTAGAGGTCAGTTCCTGCTGGAAATCCTGGATATATTTCTGGATCCTGTCCTGGGCGAGCTTCTGGTCTTTGCCCGCTCCGGCCACGATTTTGCCAATCTGCTCGCGGGCGGTCTTTTGTCCTTCGATTTGGATCTGTTGGAGGAAGGCATCCTTCTTAGCCGTGATTTCGTGGACCGATGGGATGGGCTTGATCCGGCCGGCCGTGATGACCGCGACCTTGGGGATGACCATGACAAAGACGACCCAGATGAACAGGAGAACGAGGAAACTGGTCGAGGACCGCGAGGTCCTGGCCGAGATAAAGAGGCCCAGGCTGAAGAATACGGAAAGGTACAGGAAGAACATCAGGAAGATGAGGAGGAGCCGGGTCCAGTCCCCGCCGCTCAAGGCGAGATTAGGCGCCACGAGGAGGATGATCAGGCCAAGCACGAGGGGGATGAGCAGGGGCATGAGCAGGCTGATGTAGCCGCCTATGGCCTTGCCCAGGATGAGCCGGTCGCGGGGGATGTCGTTCGACAGGGCCAGTTTCAGCGTCCCCTTCTCTTTCTCGCCGACGATGGCGTCATACGTGAATAGGATGGCGAATAGGCTGAGGACGATCTTGACGATGAACATCAGGTCCAGGGCGCCGAAGACGGCGAAGACCGGGTTGCTGCCGTATTTCGATTCTACGAGGTTGGGGTCGGAGGCGATGTTGACGGGCGCCACCCGGCCCACGTCCTCCTCGATGCCGCTGACGACCGTCCCCAGGACCTGGGGCGGCTTGTTGATCTTAATGCCGATGCCGGCGAGCGAGGAGTAGTTCGGCTGGTTCTCCAGGTTCTTCTTGTTCAAGGCCACGGCCGCCGTGTATTCTCTTTTGTCTGCTCCATAGTTCGCGACCCCAGTATAGACCGAGAGCAGGATCAGGACCGTGCAGAGGAGAAAGGTGAACACAAATTTCGGACTCGTGATGTTGTCCAGGATTTCCTTTTTGATGATGTCTCTAAGCATGGCCTCCCTCATGTTACGGACCGTCGAATGATGAATGTCCGCGGAATTCGACAAGAATTACCCCCTATTATACGGAAAAAGGGGTCAAAAGTTTACCTCTTTCCGGGGGCGGCTTCCCGCGAAGGGGTTTGACCCGTTCGCCGACGCTAAGCTCCGCCTTTCAAGGCGGGGACAAGAAGCGAGGCTCAGGGTTAATCCCGAACAAGCCTCGGCATTCATGCCGGGGAGTCGAGGGGATTGACTCTCCGCAAGACCCAGGATATAACGCGAGAGGGCTTCGTGCCCACGCCCGAAAAAGGAGGGAGACAACATGAAATCGACCGCACTTCCCCACGTCATCATCATAACGGTGGTGCTTGTCCTGCTCGCCGGGTCGCCCGGAACGGGCCAGGTTGCCCCGGAAAAGCCCGCGGCCGCCCTGCAGGCCGGGAAGAACCTGCTCGCGACACCTGTTTATCCGGAAGTCGAAGACCAGAAGATCCTGGCCCTGTTCAAGGGACTGCGGGTTTCCGACGTCGTCGACGGCATGGACGCCGCCGGACTCCAGGATATCGGCACCATGGACCCTGAGATCCACCCCCTCTGGCGCGACACCCAGAACCTGGGCCACCGCTTCGTGGGCGTGGCCGTGACGGCCCGGTATGTCCCGACGCAGCAGCCGCCGGCCGGGAAGATGACCACCGCGGCCTACGACGAATGGGCCGGAAACTGGTACGAGCAACGCTCAACCGAACTCTATGCGGACCTCATCCGCAAGGGCACGGCCTTGGTCATCGAGGACGCCGCGGCCGCCGACGTCGGCTCGATCGGCTCCTACAACATCCTGGAATGGAAGATGCGGGGCTGCGTCGGCGTCGTCACCAACGCCACCGCCCGTGATGCGGACGAGATCGCCATGGAGCGCGTCCCCCTCTACCTCAGGAGAGCGGGGCGCGGCATCCGGCCCGGCCGGAACGAGCTCGAGTCCGTCAACCGGCCCATCGTCTGCGGCGGCGTGCTCGTCGTCCCGGGGGACGTCATCGTGGCCGACGGGGACGGCGTGGTGGTCGTCCCGCGCAGCCGGGCCGAGGCCGTGGCCAGGTACGCGCGGAAGATCATGGAGGAGGACCAGGGCGGGCGCCGGGACCTCTACAAGAAGCTCGGGATCAAGGAAGATGTTTCGCTGAAAAAGTGAGCGGCCCTACGCCGTCAGGATCTCGTGCGAACGGAGGAGCCGCGTCCTGACCTTCAGGCCGTATGGGCAGGCGCTCTCGCAATGCCCGGAGCAGCTCGCGCAGCCAAGCGGCTTGCTCCCGGCTGGAAGCTCGGCGTAATAATCAGTGGCCAGCCTTTCCATCCCGTAGTTTTCATAATACATGGCGTACCGGAGGACCTCGTTGACGGCCACGTTGCGCGGGCAAGCGGACAGGCATTCGGTGCAGCTCACCCGGCAGTAGCTATTTTTAACCTGTTCCTGGTAACGCGCGATCAGGTCGAGCGACGCCCGGTCGAGCGGCTTGCCTGAGGCCGCGACATATTCCTCGACGTGGGAGTAGCTGCTCATGGTCGGGATGCAGGTGTCGAAATCCGGGTTGCTCAGGACCCAGCGGATGGCCGCCTGCGGGTAGCTCGTGTCCGGGCCGACCATGCCCTTCAGGTTCCCCTGGGCGCCGCCGGCGAAGATCTTCATGGCCACGGTGCCGATCCCTTTGGCCCGGACGGCCTTGACCAGCGGTTCGATCTCCTTGCCCTCCATGTGGTTATACATGACCAGGATGACCTGGGGAAAATCCGTGTCCAAGGCCTGTTTCAGGGTGACTTTGGCGTTGTGGCTCGAAAAGCCGGTGAACCTGACCTTGCCGTCTTTCTTGAGCTGGTCGTAAGCGCCGAGCACCTCCTCGTTCTTGAGGAGGGGCGTGAGGTCGTCGATGTTGTGGACCATGGCGACGTCGACGTAATCGGATTGGAGCCGCTTGAGGCTCTCCTCCATCCGCTTGATGACCGCCGCTTTCTCAATCTTCTGTCTGAGATTCATGCCGTGCTTGGTCGTGATGACGACTTTGTCCCGGACGCCCTTGAGGCCCTGGCCGACGTAGGCTTCGCCCTTCATCCTCAGGTAGCTCTCGGCCGTGTCGAAATAGGTCACGCCGCATTCGTAGGCATACCGGAGCACGTTGGGTTCGAAGAGGGAAATGGCCCCGCAGCTCACGTCCGGCACCTTGAGGCCGGTCTTGCCGAGCACATTATATTTCTTGATCTTGGGGGCGTTGGCGTCCTGGCGCGCGGCAGGAGAGCCCGTGCCCGGTGTCCCGGCGCCGAGTTTTCCGGCGACGCCGAGGCCGACGGCCCCGGAGGCGAGGGATGTGATGAACTGTCGTCTTTTCAAACCTGACATGTGACGTTCTCCTTCAATTTCCTGTTTTTTTGACGGAAATGGGGGCCAAGACCTTGAGTTTGGCCTGGAGGCCGGAGTCCCCGCCGATGATCAGGACCGAGAAGGCGTCGCCGCGGGACGCGGGCGCAAGCAGTCGGACGCCCTTGGCCAGCTCGTTCGGGGGTGGGACTTCGCTGGACTGGGCATAGAACCCGAGCTCATATTCGTCCTCATCCACGAGCAGGATGACCTTGTCCCCCGTCTTGAAGCCGGCCTTCTCGACGTCCTTTCTTGTCCAGTTGGTGGCGATGGCTAGTCCGAAGGGGGAAGAGTTGACGTCGAGGACGTTCCCCTTTATTTCGCCCGGCGCGGCTTCGGTTTTGCCCGCGTTGATCCCGAAAGTCGTGAAGAAGTCCTTGGCCAGAGGCTGGTTCGTTTTGAGCTCAGTGACCTCGGCCATATTCCCTCGAGTCCCGACCTGGGAGGCGAACCAGCTGAGAGGGATGGTCAGGCCTTCGGACTCCTCAAAAGGCGCGAAGTCATAGTTGACCTCGTATTTGTCCCCTTCGGGAGTCGAGCCCTGGAAGACGAGGCGCTTCAGGCGGAAGTCCTCGGAATTCAGGTAAAAGTGGACGGCGACCTTCCCGCCCTGAATCTTGGGCGTGAGGTGATAGAGCTTGGTCGGCCCGAAGCTTTTCAATCCATCGAGCTTGAGCTGGCCCTCGAACTTGGCCAAAGAGAAAAGGCCGGCGTAGAGTTTGGCCAGGGTCAGCTGGACGGTCTTCTGGGGCTCGGTGACCTCGCTCGTCATATTGAGGGAGCACCTCCGGACCTTGTCGCCCTTGACGAGAACGACCTCCGTGACGACGGGGTCTTTGCCGGTGAGGATCTTCAACTCGCCGGCGGCTGAAACAAAAACCCGCGTCCCGCCCGTCTTGAAGGACAGATTCTTGACCTGGCCGAGTTTGGCCTTGCCCCCCGCGGCTTCGAGGTTCTCCTTGAGAATATCCTTCAGAGAAAGATTGGCCTGGGCGGAAACAAGACAAGCCGTGGATATGAAAACGATGATGCCGGCGGCGGCGCGCCTCCCGGTCGTCCTCAGCATGCGACTCTCCTTCCCGGATGGATAAGCAACCATTCTAGCGGAAACACCGTCCTTGCGCCAACAGAATAAGGACACTGCGGCTTCCGGGAGCTTAATTGGTTCACCGAGAGAGCTTACTTTTTAAAGACGGAGTTGTCCTAGGCCGCAGTCTGGGAAGCCGTGCCGTCTTCGCCCGGGATCGCTAAAAGTGAATCCGGACGCCGGCCTGAAGGCTGACCCCGCTGAAATCGACGACCGCCTCGCGCGGCTGACCGCCTGGTCCGGCGGGAGGCGCGCTCTGAACCATGATTAACCTGGGCGCGTTAGGGATCAGCGGGACGGATTCATAGTAGAGTTTGCCCGTTTCAGAGAACGGGGAGAACAGACCTCCCCAGGGGGCTTGTTCCGAGAGGCTCGTCCCTTCCAAACCTTGGAACCTCGCGTAGCGGCCTTGTGCTTCGACAAAAAAGGCCGCTTTGGCAAATGCCCTATACTCAATCCCTATTCCCCCCTGGAAACCAAAAGGAGCATTCTTTTTATCAGCTGTGGTAAACAGATTCTGGAAAGGGTCTTCTAGGAGACCCGGCACGTCATAATAGACTAACCACCAGGCATGGTATCTTGCTCTGAGATAGTAGGACACGCCGGCATTAGCTGTAAAGTTGAGTTTCCCGTTAAGGGGTAAGGTTAGAAACGCTCCTAACCTCAAAGGAATCGCGGTCAGCGTTGTCCCCGCATGGAAGCGTTTTTGTAATCCTTGGCCTTGAGGCTCATCGATTATGAGCATCATCCCTGGATGGGTTGGCGGATTCTTGGAACTCTCCAGGTACCCGGCGCCGATTCCTATCCCCAGTTTGGGGCTGAGCTCGAAAATGATGTCTCCGCCGAATTCATAGCCCCAATGTATCGCCGTGTAGCCCCCTTGGATCAAACCACCAGGTGGGGGGGCGAAGTAGATTTTTCCCCAATCGAAGAACGCCTGTGTGCCAAGGTTTACGTCGCCAGCTTGGAGATAAGCCAATCCGCCTTGCAGTTTGAGGCTGATCTTAGCGGCCGCCAGCGTCGGCCGGGGAATCAGCCAGAACAAAAGCGCTGACACAATGACAAAAAGACATTTTTTATTCATGGTCATTAACCTCCGTGCCTCCGATACTTATTTCCTGAACAATTAGCGGATAGAGCCAAAAGAATAAAAATGACCAGTAGAACCTCGCGCGCTGCCCCCTCATCCACACTATGGGGAGGCGAGGCTGCTCTTGTCAAGTATGCAGGCAGCCTCAAGCCTGTCGATAGGGGTTTAGTAATTGCGGGCTAAGCTCCCGCCGGAGTCGTTTAGTCAGAGATTTGTACGTGCGGCCAAGGAATCCGCTCAGGGTTCGATAATCCCGAGCGGCGGGTTCGTCTTCCAGAGCCCGCGCGTGAAGTCGGGGACCGGGACGGGGCGGCCCTTGCCCGCGACGCTCTCGCAGCTCGCGCCGACGATGGCGCTCCAGGCCGCGGCGTCATAGACGTCCTGGTCGAGCGGCTCGCCTTTGCGCAGCGATTGGATCAGCCGGTAGTCCTCGATGTAATCCATTCCGCCATGGCCGCGGCCCTCCCCTTTCGAAGCGATGGCCTTCCAGAGCGGGTGCTCGAACTCCGCGGCGAACCGCTCGAAATCGTCCCATTGGTGGGGCTTGGCGGCCCTGCCCTCGACGTAAATCCTGTCGGGCCACTTGTGCGCGAGGCCCTTGGTGCCCTGGACGAGGTTGATCCTCGTGTAGGGGCGCGGCAGGTTCGTGTCATGGATAAGGATGATCGTTTTCCCGAGTTTCGTCCTGATGAGGCTCGTATTGACGTCGCCCAGGACGTATTTCTCTTTCGCCTGGGACGAGTCCGTACCGAACTTCTCGACGGCGTATTCATGGAGCCCGCGGGTCGGGCTGCTCAGGGACACCAGGAAATCAAAGGCGTCGCCGCGGTTGACGTTCAAGCATTGGGCCACGGGGCCCAGACCGTGGGTCGGATAGAGGTTGCCGTTGAGCTTCTGGGACCAGGCCCGACGCCACAGCCCCTCGCCCTCGTTCGAGAACTTGACGTCGCGCAAGTCGTGGAGGTAGCCGGCCTCGGCGTGCAGGACCTCGCCCAGGATCCCTTTGCGGACGAGGTTCAGGGTCATGAGCTCGATCCGGTCGTAACAACAGTTCTCCATCATCTGGCAGTGCTTGCCGGTCTTCTCGGCCGTTTCGACGAGTGCCCAGCAGTCATCGAGCGACATGGCCGCCGGCACCTCGGTCACGGCGTGCTTGCCGTGTTTCATGGCCGCGAGGCAGACCGGGACGTGCCACTCCCAGGGGGTCGCGGTCATGACCAGGTCGAGATCCTCGGTCGCGCACATCCGCTCGAAATCGCGGGGGCCTTTGGAGTAGCCCGTGGGTTCCGGCTGGCCCGCCTCGACGACCCATTTCTGGGCCCGGGCGACTTTCTCCGGCACGATGTCGCAGATGGCCTTGACCTGGACGCCCTCGATATTGAGGTAATTCTGGACGTGGGCCGAGCCCATGCCGCCGACGCCGACGAAACCCACCCGGACAGTCGGGATGGGAGCGACCCTGAACTGGGCCCTAGCCCCGCGCGAGCCGATATTCTTTTCGCGCCCGCTCAGATCGAGCCCGGCCATCGCAGCGCCCAACCCTGCCGCCGCGCCTATCTTTAGGAAATCTCTGCGGGATTGGTTTCTTTCGTCTTCGCTCATGAGACCTCCTGGGTATCCGGCATCGGTCCCCTGAATGGCGTAAAGGCGCCCATCAGGGACCCTCATTTAAACAAAATCCAGGGCCCGGCGCAAGGGAATCGGCAAAGGGGACATTCACTGTAGAAAATGCACTGACTCGTTTCAAATATTTCCCAGAAGTGCGACTCCGAGTCGCTCCGCCTCACCTCTGCCGGTCGCTCCGCGGACTCCGCCCCGCTAAGAAGCGGGACTGCCCTCATCCGGACGAATCCGGTGAGAGGCGGGACTGCTCCCTGCCGGAGGGAACCCCCAGCTCGACCTCATTTGGAGGCGGAAGCCTTCTCCAAAGCCCCATCGTGCTATTTCGCGGGGGCCTTCCCCTGCCACTTCGCCCGGAGTGCCGGGTCGGCCAGCATCTTGATCAGCACGCCACCGACGACCGAGCGCGCCTGGAATCCTTCCTTCTTGCCGCTGTCGGTCCAATACCAGTCGGTCATCGGAATCCGGTCCGGAGTTTCATTGAGGAACGCGAAAACCGGGTCCGTCAGCCGGCTGAACGTCGCCGCGTCATCGGCCAGGGTCGCCGTCCAGAAGAGCCAGTCCAGCTTCGTGTAGGTCTTGCGGTTATCGAGAGGCAGGCCGTATTTGAGCTGGGTCTTGAGATAAAAGTCCAGCTCTTTCCTGGCGACGGACGGCGGGAACAGGTTGAAGCCCAGGATTTTGTCCCAGACGAGGTTGTATTTCTGGCTCCAAGTCCCGGGCCGGTCGAAGGCCAGCCGGAAATGGTCGCCGTCGTCGGCCTTGGCAACCCAATCCCTGGCGAATTTCTCCGAGATCCGCAGATGTTCTTTGGCCTCGGCCTTCCGGCCGGTTTTTTCACAGAGCCAGGCGTACGACCGCAGGGCGAGAATGGCCTTGAGGGAGAGGTTCGTGTTGTGGGCCAGATGCCCGGCGAAGTCGTCCGTACAGAGCTGGTTTTCCGGGTCGAACCCTTTTTCCTTAAGATAACCCGCCCAGCGCGCGAGCAGGTCCCAATAGCGGACGGCGAAATCCGGCTTCCCCTCGGCCTGGGCCAGGGCGGCGACCAGGATGATCATGTTGCCGCTCTCCTCGACGGGCATCTGGTCTTCCTCGGTCTTGTTGCCGCCGCCGTAAACCTGGCCGTTGGCCTGCGGATAAGTGCCCAGGTCGTGCGGCGCGAATGGGAACGGCCACTGCGGGCTCTTCGCGTAATCCATGACGGGAATGAGCATTCCGCGGACGAGGATGGGATTGAGGAGGATATACTCCGGCGCCGCGGGATAGATGACGTCCACGGTGGAGATGCAGCCGTTGCTGAAATTCTCCTTGGGAAAAAAGAGGGGCGTCCCGTCGAGGTCGACGGCCAGTTTGGTCGCGGCGATGGACTGACGGTAGGCCAGCGACGCCGTGAACGCGTACTTGTCGCCGCCGGCTTGCTTCATGTCGGCCATCAGGTCGGCGTCGAAGGCGCGGCAGCGCTCGAGGAGCGAGGCATAGTCCTTCTCGGCGGCGATCAGAAGATCGCGGGCCTCCCATCCCGTGCGTCGCCAGTAGGGCCGGAGCTTCCGATAGAAATATTCGATGGAGAATCCGTCATCGTAGGCCAGGAGAAGGTGACGGGATGAGACGGATTCGCCGACGGTCCCGTAATCCAAGACGACGGCCGCCGCAAAGTCGTCGTCCGCGGGGCGCGGCATTTCCAGGTCGTCCGCTTCGGGCAAGTTGCCGCCCTTCGCGAAGGCCGCGCGGCAGACGTAGCCCTGGGCCATGGCCGACGCGGAAACGGCGGATTTGGGCGCTGCCAGATAGAGCCGGCCCCAATCGATCCTGAGGTCGTCGCCCTTCTTCTCGAGCACGGGCTGGTCCTTGGAGCCGATGGCCATAACCTCGAGCCCGGGCACGGCATACCGTCCCCAGACGACCAACTGGTCCGCCGTGTTGACACAGAGGGTCGACGGAGCGCTGAAGAAAAAAGAAGCCGAATGGGATTTGCCGTCGGTCGAGCGGAAGGCGCCCGTAATGTAGGTCACAGGCCGGGCCATGATGTCCAGGTCGCGGATGAGGAGCGGCGAGGTGAATGTCAGCCTGAGTTCAACCCCCGCGTCGGCAAACGTGTAAGAGGTTTGTGTGGGTGTGACCGTCAGCCCGGTCTGGGTCAGGGCCGGAACCTGGCGGGGGCTTGGACCCATGACGCGGTAGGGTTCGCCGTCGATGCGGGCCATGGCCGAAAGCGCATAGACTGTCCCGGTCCAGTGCCGGGGCCAATCGTCCGTCAGCTTGTCCTTGACGGCCCAAACACTGAAATACGGGTCATGCGTGACAAGCGGTACCGCGGGTGGTCGAAGCGCCGGTGTATCCTCGGCCGCGCCAATGAGAAGCGGGCCGCCGCTCAATAGGGCCAGCGCTGCCAAAATCAAAAGGCATTTCCGGTTCATGCTACCTCTCTTTATTACGGTGACACATAAGTCAATACCTAAATAGGCACCTGCGTCTATTTCGGTAATGAGTTATGTGTCACCGAAATTAATCACCGTAATTAGGACAGGAGCTTGCGTTTTCTGTCCCACCTCTCGCGCAGCCGTACCGAATCGAGGCCGAGATAATTGCCCTTCGAGAGAGGGTTCCTCCCCACGCCCTCGAACTTCAGCGTGTGCTTGCCGGGCGCCAGCCGGAAGCTTCCGAGGTAAAGGTCCTTGACCTTGAGGTCCGGCGAATAGAAGTCGAAGGACTGGATGCCGGGCGCCGTTACGTCGCCTTCGGGCGGCGGCATGTCCTTTCCGTCGAGCGTGATCCGGTAAATGCCGTAATCTTCGGAGCGCGTGAGCCGGAGGACCAGCCCGCGGTACTCTTCCTTGGCGACTTCGAAACCGACTTCGAGGACGGGCCGGTCGGAGGCGGGCTCGAAAAGAACTTGCCCCTCCCCCGTCCACTCGTAGCCCTTCTGGAGTTCCAGGACGCCGGCCGAATGCCGGGCGGCCGCGGTCAGCGCCTTGCCTTCCGTGATGATATCCAGGTTCGGGAAGCGGCGTTCCGCGAGCGGCGGGAGCTTCGTGAACCGCTTCGGTTGTCCTTCCTGATACCAGAACGCGACCGTCGCGATATCGTCCTCGCGCTCGACGTGGCCTTCGATCTTGCCGCTCTCGGTTTCGTCGGCCGAGATCCACCCTGTATGCTCCATATCGAAGCGGAGAGATTTGGAGAAGCGGATGGCGTCGGCGATGTGCCAGCGGTACATGCAGTATTCCGTCCCCAGGCTCTCGATGTCCGTGCTCAGGTACGTGCAGCCGAAATAGGGATACATGCCCTCGGTCAGGCCCCAGGCCATGAGGAAATAGTCCTCGGTCCCCGTGCCCTGGATGGAGGGCTTGGTGTCCCCGTCGACGTAGATCCGGGCGTCGCCCTCGCCGAACCACATCGGACTGCGGGAGCGGACGGACATCACCGTCCCCACGTATTGGCCCTTGCCCTCGAGGTCGGCGATGAGGTAGTCCTTGCCGAGCTTTTCGGGGAAGGCTTGGTTGTACTGAGCGCAGAAATAGGCGCTGTCCGCCGCCAAGCCGGGCTCTTCGTCATAATCGATATGGTAATAGAACGAGCGGACGTTCCGCGAGCCCTCGTTCGTGACCGTGATCAGACCCCGCCTGAAGAACGGCATCGGCCAGAAGGCGTTATAGCCGTCGCCGCCCGTCTCGACCTGGACGGGCAGGGAGATGAGCTCGAGCCTCTTTCCGAAACCCGCCCCGAAGAAGTCCCCGATCGGGGCCTCGACGGCCGGTTCCCGGGCGCCGTCCCAGTACATCCTAAGGACGATTTCGTCCGGCGCCGCCGAGCCCCCGGCCTCGAGCCAGTTCGGCCGGGCCTCGTTGAAGGTCAGCCAAATGTGGCGGATCACGCCCGGCCCTTTGATGTCGGCCAGGACCTTGGTCTCGCCCGGGGCGACGTATCGGACCCGGTCGGCGTTGCTGTTCATGTTGGGATCGGACGAGGTGACGGCCCGGGACTTTCCCGGCTTGATCTTCATGAGAGAGTCGAGGTCCTGGCCGGAAAGCCACGAAGCGGCGGCCGCCGCGAGAAGCATCGCAAATAGAGAAAAGGCAATCCCGCGATGGAACCTGTGATGCATGTGCGCCCCTCCACGTTTCATGGGATAAGGGCACGTTTACCACAATTCTCCCGGTTAAGTAAATACGGGCGGCGCCCCGGATCGCGGACGGCATTCGCCCGGGCCGGGGAAAAAATCCGTCAAGCCCTTGACAGGCCGGGATGGATTTCCTATAATGGCTCGCATGTTGGACCGTGTGATCATCGAAATTCCCCGCGCCGCGCGGCACACGTCGTCCCTTCTTTCCTGGTTCTGGTGGGCGGTCCCAACCGCCCGATAAGTCCGTTCCCCCCGTCGCTTTCCCCCCTCAGGGAAACCCGTGCCGGAAATCCCATGGCTTCGGCTCGAGTTCCCTGACCCCGGACAGAGAACGCTGGACAATGGAAAGGAGAAACCATCATGCGATTCGCATCGCGAAAAACGGAATACCTGCCGACACATTTTTACAACATCAAGGCCGACCTGCCGGAGCCGCCGCCGCCGCCCCTCCACCCCGCCACCCGCGAGCCCCTCAAGCCCGAGGACCTGGAGGTCATCTTCCCCAAGGGCTTCATCCGCCTGGAGGGGGCCGTCGACCGCGAGGTTCCCATCCCCGCCGAGGTCCTCGAGGCCTATTCGGTCTTCCGGCCCACTCCGCTGATCTATGCCTCGGCCCTCCGGAAGTACCTCGACACGCCGGCCCGGATTTTCTACAAGTACGAGGGAGCCGGCCCGGTCGGCAGCCACAAGACGAATACGGCCATCATGCAGGCCTATCTTGCCGCCCAGGAAGGGGTCACGGCGCTGACCACGGAGACGGGCGCCGGGCAATGGGGCTCGGCCCTCGCCTATGCCGGCGCGCGATTCGGCATTCAAACGAAGGTCTTCATGGTCCGGTCGAGCTTCCGCCAGAAGCCGGGCCGCCGGGTCATCATGGAGCTTTTCGGCGGGACCGTCCTCGAGAGCCCGAGCGACACGACCGAATCCGGGAAAAAGTTTTACAACCAGGATCCCGGCCACCCGGGCAGCCTCGGCATCGCCATCTCCGAGGCCGTAGAAACGGCGGTCATGAATCCGGGAGTCAAGTACGCGCTCGGATCCGTCCTCGACAGCGTCCTCATGCACCAGACGGTCATCGGCCTCGAGGCCGAGAAACAGATGGCCGAAATGGGCGCCGAACCGGACACCGTCATCGGCTGCGTCGGCGGCGGGTCGAACTTCTCCGGCCTGGCCTTTCCCTTCGTCCGCAGGAGCCTCAAGGAGGGCCGTAAGACAAGGTTCATCGCCGTCGAGCCGGACGCCTGCCCGTCGCTGACCGCGGGAACGCTCTGTTACGACAGCGGCGACAGCGTCGGCCTCACGCCACTCCTGTACATGCACTCGCTCGGACGGGAGTTCGTGCCTCCGCCGCTCCACGCCGGCGGCCTCCGGTACCACGGGATGGCCCCCCTCGTGAGCCACCTGACCAAGCTGAAGGTCGTCGAGCCCCGCGCCATCGACCAGAAGACGGTCTTCGACGCGGCCACGCTGTTCATGCGGACCGAAGGGATCCTCCCGGCGCCCGAGTCGTCGCACGCGATCGCCGTGGCCATCCAGGAAGCCCTGCGGGCCAAGGAGACCGGCCGCGAGTCGGTCATCCTGTTCAACCTCTCGGGGCACGGTTTTCTCGACATCAGCGCCTACAACGGCCACGGAAACGGCGGCAACGGCTGACCCGGCCGCGCCGGTGGGATGGGGAACATTTTGCATTCCCCGTCCGTCTTGATATAAGGTAGACGTCCGTAGAGAGGAGGCCCCATGAACTGGAAAACGCGCGCCCGGATCCTGACCCTGGCCGCCGTCCTGTCGACGGCGGTTCCCGTTGTCGCCCGTCCGGCCGACACGGCCGGCCAGGAATCTCTGGCCAAGCAGATCGACGCCGTCATGAGCGACGTCTACAAGCCCGGCGAGCCCGGGGCCTCGATCATCGTGAAGAAGACCGGGAAGACCATTTTCCGCAAGGGCTACGGCCTGGCCGACCTCGAACTCGGCATGCCCGTCGAGCCCGACATGGTCTTCCGGCTGGGGTCGATCACGAAGCAGTTCACCTCCGTGGCCATCCTCATGCTGGCCGAGCAGGGCAAACTCGGCCTCCAGGACGAAATCACCAAGTTCCTGCCCGATTATCCGACGCAGGGCCGGACGATCACGGTCGAGAACCTGCTGACCCACACTTCGGGCATTCAGAGTTACACGGATATGCCGGAATGGCTGCCTCTCTGGCGGAAGGACTTCACGGTCAATGAGCTCGTCGACTTCTTCAAGAACAAGCCCATGACGTTCGAGCCCGGCCGGAAATGGGTCTATAACAATTCGGGTTACGTTCTCCTCGGAGCCATCATCGAAAGGGTCTCGGGGCAAACCTATGAGCAGTTCGTCGACGCGCACATCTTCAAGCCGCTGGGGATGACGCATTCCTATTACGGCAGCACGGAGCGGGTCATCTCGCGCCGCGTCCCCGGCTACCAGACGGGGAAGGACGGGTTCCTCAACGCCCCCTACCTGAGCATGACCCAGCCCTTCGCGGCCGGGTCCCTCCTTTCGAGCGTCGACGACCTGGCCCTCTGGAGCGACGCCGTATTTTCCGGAAAGCTGGTCAAGAAAGAGTGGCTGGACAAGGCCTTCACGCCTTACAAGCTTAAAAACGGCGAATCCGCCGGATATGGATACGGCTGGTTCATCGCGGATTTCAGCGGCCATCGGTCGATCGAGCACGGCGGGGGAATCAACGGGTTCACAAGCTATGAGATGACCTTCCCGGAGGACCGGATTTTTGTTGCCATCCTGACGAACTCCGCGATCGCCGGCCGCGACCCTGAGCCCCGGGCGGTCAAGATCGCCTGGCTCGCGCTGGGCTTGCCGGAGCCCGAAAGGAAACCCATCAAGCTCGAGGCCAAGGACCTCGATTCGCTCACGGGCGTCTACGCAGACGAAAGCAAGGAGGAGCGCTATATCACGAGGGAAGGCACCTCGCTCTATTCCCAGCGGGCCGGTCAGGCCAAGAACGAGATCCTGGCCTCGTCGACCGTCGAGTTTTTCTTCAAGGACAATCCCGCCCGCCTGCGCTTCATCAGGGATGCCTCGGGGGCCGTGACCGGCCTCCGGGCTAACGCCCGCATCGGCCCGGCCCAAATCTACACAAAAACGGCCAAGCCGCTCCCCTCTCCGAGGAAGGTAGCTGCCGTCGACCCGAAAATCTACGGCCTCTACGCCGGGGACTACGAGCTCTCGCCCGGATTCATCATTACGATCCTGAGGCGGGGCGACAAGCTGATTTCCCATGCCACCGGCCAGCTGGAAGTCGAGCTCTTCCCGGAATCCGAAACCAGGTTTTTCCTCAAGGTCGTGGACGCCCAGGTGGATTTCGTCAAGGACGCGTCGGGTAAGGTCACCGGGCTCGTCCTTCATCAGGGGGGACAGACCCTCCCGGCGAAAAAGGTTAAAACTCCCTGAAGGCGGGAACCCGAACCCCGGTTTTTTCGTATAGACAAGTGAGACGAAAAAGCCAATGGAGGTCCACCCATGAATAAGCCCCGATTCGCCCTCGCGATGATTGTCCTGACGGTCGCCTGGCTGGCAACGGCCTGCGATGAACCTGGAAATATCCAAACGGATACCCAAACTGTCGCCGCCGGCGGCGCGGAAAGGGTTGAAGTCGTGCTCGAGATGGGGGCCGGCGAGCTCCGGCTGGCGAGCGCCAAGCAGGACGCCCTGCTCGACGCGACCTTCCGCTATAACCGTCCCCGCCTCAGGCCGGAGGTCGACTACCATGTGTCAGGCACGACCGGGCATCTGAGGGTGGGCCGCCGGCACCACGCCGGCATCTCCCTCGGTCATGTGCGCAACGAATGGGACCTCCGGCTGGGCCGCTCCCTCCCCGTCGATCTCCGGGTCAATCTGGGCGCCGGCGAGAGCAAGCTCGATCTCCGGGGCCTCGAGCTCTCCCGCGTGGACCTGGACATGGGCGTGGGCGAAATGACGCTCGACCTCCAGGGGCCTCACGCCAAGAGTTTCGACGTCAAGATCAACGGCGGGGTCGGCAGCGGGACAATCTATCTGCCCGCCGACGTCGGCGTCCGGGCCAGGGTCCAGGGCGGCATCGGCTCGGTCGACGCCCACGGGCTCTCCAAGCAGGGCCGGGTTTATACGAATGACGCTTACGGCAAAAGCGCCGTGACGATCGATATCGACATCAACGCCGGCATCGGCAGCCTCGACCTCCGCGTGGAGTCCGGCGGCCGCGCGAGGCTCTAACTCTCAGATTTCCTCGAGCCGCGCGGTGAAGTGCCGGAGGAAAGGCGATTCCCTGACGATTCTCAGGCCGCGGATCTTGTCCCGGTTCTTGTGGAGCTCGATGAGGGCCTCGGCCACGGCCTGGAGATGCGAGGCCGTATAAACCCGCCGGGGAATGGCCAGCCGCACCATTTCGAGCTCGGGATACACTTCTTTTTTCCCCTTCTCCGTTTTTTGCCCGAACATCACGCCGCCGATTTCGACGGCCCGGATCCCGAATTCCCGGTAGAGGGCGACGGTCAACGCCCAGCCCGGATACTGGGCCCGCGGAATGCGGGGCAGAAAACGATCGGCCAGGACGTACACTGCGTGGCCGCCATAGGGCTTGAAGACCGGGACCCCCCCTTGGTCCAGGAGCCCCCCGAGATAGGCCACCTGGGCCGTCCGGTGTTCCAGGTAGTCCTCGTCCAGGACCTCGTTGAGTCCCCGGGCCATGGCTTCGAGGTCGCGGCCGGCGAGCCCCCCGTAGGTTGTGAACCCTTCGCTGATGATGAGGAGGTTCTTGACCTTTTCGGCCAAGCCGTCGTCGTCGAACGTGACGAATCCGCCGATGTTGACCAGGGCGTCCTTTTTCCCGCTCATGGTGGCGCCGTCGGCGTAGGAGAACATCTCCTGGGCGATCTCGAGGACGCTTTTCTTGGCGTAACCGTTTTCTCTTCTCTTGATGAAAAACGCGTTCTCGGCGAACCGGCAGGCGTCGAAGAAGAACGGGATCTCATAGTGCGCGCAGACCTGGCTGACCGCCTTGATGTTCTTGAGGGAGACGGGCTGGCCGCCGCCGCTGTTATTGGTCACGGTCATCATGACCAGCGGGATCCTTTTGACGCCCTTGGCCCCGATGAATTTTTTCAGACGGGAGACATCCATGTCGCCCTTGAAGGGGTTCGCCGCGTCCGGGTCGTATCCGGCGGGATGGACCAGGTCCACGGCCTGGGCATCGAGGAACTCGATATTCGCCCGGGTCGTGTCGAAATGGATGTTGTTCGGGACGAAGTCCCCTTTCTTGACGAGCGAGCCAAAGAGCACCCTTTCGGCCGCCCGCCCCTGGTGCGTCGGGATGACGTGGGTGAAGCCGAAGACGGCCTGGACGGATTTTTCCAGGTGATAGAAGTTCCTGGCCCCGGCGTAGGACTCGTCGCCGGTCATCAGGCCCGCCCACTGGTCGTCGCTCATGGCCGAGGTCCCGGAGTCCGTCAGGAGGTCGATCGTGACCTTCTCGGCCGGGATGCCGAATACGTTGAAGCCGGACTGCCGGAGGAGGGCTTCCCTTTCCTTGCGCGGGACGGGGCGGATCGGCTCGATGACCTTGATCCGGAAAGGCTCCACCGGCGCTTTGAGCTCTGCCATGATTGTCCTCCCTCTTCATACGGCCCGCCTGTTCCCTCCGGCCGGGCCGTTTATCAAAAAGAGATCAGTCTCTTGAAATCTCGGTAGCGGCCCTCGATCGCGGCGCAGTCCAGGGAGCGAAAGCGGTCGACCCCGAAATCCTCGATGGCGAAGGAGGCCAGCACGCTGCCGTAGACGGCCGCCCGCCGGACTTCGCGTCGGGCCAGGCTGCCCGCCTGGTCGAGGTAGCCGAGGAAGCCCCCGGCGAAAGAGTCGCCCGCGCCTGTCGGGTCGACCACCTGAACGCTCGGGTGGGCCAGGACGCCGAAGATGAAATCCCTTCCGAAGACGAGGGCCCCGTGCTCTCCCTTTTTCAGGACGACCAGGGATGGGCCGTAGGCGAGGAGCGCCCGGCCGGCGGCGACGAGGTTGAGCTCGCCCGAAAGAAGCCTGGCCTCCTCGTCGTTGGCGAAGTACACGTCCACGCGGCCGAGCTCGCGGATGAGCGCCTCCCGCTTCGTTTCGATCCAGAAACGGATGGTATCCATGGCCACGGCCTTGGGCTTGCGGAACTGCCGCAGGATCGGCTCGTGGCCGTCGGGATCGATATTGGCGAGGTAGACGATGTCGGCGTTCCGGTAGGCCGCCGGGATCTCGGGCCGGAAATCCTTGAAGACGTTGAGCTCGGTGCGGACCGTTGTCCGGAGGTTGGGGTCCTTGCCGTACCGCCCTTCCCAGTGAAACGTCTTGCCAGGCTTGGTCCTGAGCCCCCGAAGGTCAACCTTCCGGGACCTGAGGAGCGCGATGGCTTTCTCCGGGAAGTCTCGGCCGACGACGCCGACGACCCGGGGACGGGTGAAGTAGCTGGCCGCGAGAGAGCAATAGGTCCCCGACCCGCCCACGATCCGCTCGCGGCGGCCGTAGGGCGTCTCGACGGTATCGAAGGCGACGGACCCGATGATGACCAGGCTCATGGCGTGGCTCGGCGATCAGTCCCCGAGGTATTTTCCGACCAGGAGCCGGAGCTTATCCCGGGTCTCGGCGGAGATCAGGGCCGGCGACGTGACGATGGTATTCCGGAGGGCCCGGCAGCAGCCGCAGGAATCCGGCTGGTCCGGGCCCAGGCCGGCAACCGCGCGCTTGATGACCGCCTTGGCGTTTTCGATGTTGTGATGCAGGTTCTGGAGGATGAGCTCCACGGACACCGCCTCCTCCTCGGCGTGCCAGACGTCGTAATCGGTGACGAGATTCATCGTGGCGTAGCAGATTTCGGCCTCGCGGCAAAGCTTGGCTTCCGTCGCGGCGGTCATGCCGATGATGTCGCAACCCCAGGATTTGTAGATCACCGACTCGGCCCGGCTCGAAAAGGCCGGCCCCTCGATGCAGATGTAGGTCCCGGAGGGATGGGCCCTAAATCCCAGCCCGGCCGCGGCGTCATACACGGACCGCGAAAGCTCCTCGCAGACGGGCTGGCCGAAGCTGATGTGGGCCACGATCCCGCCGCCGAAGAACGTGTTCAGCCGGCGTGTCCGGTCGAAGAACTGGTCGGCGAGGACGAAGTCCCGGGGCCGGATGTCCGCCTTGAGGGAGCCCACGGAATTCACCGAGATGACGCGGCACACGCCGAGCATCTTGAAGCCGTAGATATTGGCCCGGTAGTTGATCTCGGCCGGCAGGAGCCGGTGTCCGCGGCCGTGGCGGCTCAGGAAAGCCACCGGTTTCCCCTCGAGCGTGCCGATGACGAAGGGGTCCGAAGGGTCGCCGAAGGGAGTTTCCAGACGGATCTCCCGGACGTCCTTGAGGCCCCCGATCTCGTAGAGTCCGGTGCCGCCCAGGATGCCGATCGACGCAAGGTTCAGGCTGTCAGCTTTCGCGGGGGCCATGGCTCCTCCTCACCTTGGAATCATATACCTTTTTCGAGGAGGTCAAGTCAAGCCGGAATGCCGCGCGTCGCGGTCCGGATTCTCCGCGGGCCCTTTTGCCTTTTTTTCCGGAACGCGATATTCTAGGGGGCGAATTGGACGGCCATGGACGACCACAAACTCGACTCGCTGACGAAGATCCTGGCCCGGACGCGGCGCGTTGCGGCGCTCACGGGCGCGGGCATATCGGCTGAATCCGGTGTGCCCACGTTCCGCGGCAAAGACGGACTATGGAAGCAATACCGGGCGGAGACGCTGGCCACCCCTGAGGCGTTCGAACGCGACCCCGCCCTCGTCTGGCAATGGTATGACTGGAGGCGGGGTCTCATCGCTCCCGTCGAGCCGAATCCGGGCCACCGGGTGCTGGCGGGATGGCAGGACCTCTTTGAAGATGTCGCCGTCATCACGCAGAATGTCGACGGCCTTCACGAGAAAGCGGGCTCGCGGAACGTGGTCGAGCTTCACGGGAATATCTGGAAGGTCCGCTGCACGCGGGACCACACGGTGAGCGAAAGCCGGCTTACTCCCCTGCCGGAAATCCCTCCATACTGTCCGGACTGCGGCGCTCTGCTCCGTCCCCACATCGTCTGGTTCGGCGAAGCGCTTGACGCGGGCCTGCTCGAGCGGGCGTTTGCCTTAAGCGAAGCCTCCCAGGTGATGCTCGTCGTCGGGACGTCGGCCGTCGTCCAGCCCGCCGCCTCCCTCCCCCCCGCCGCCCGACGAGCCGGCGCGAAGGTTGTCGAAATCAACCTCGAACCAACGCCCCTGACACCCTTCGCCGACTTCTTTTTTCCCGGCAAGGCCGGAGAGGTCCTGCCTCTCATCGACCGGCGCCTCAGGGAGGGCACCCGGGCGGGCGGCAAGGACGTGCTCACAAGACCTTGAGCGAAGAAAGGACGCCTCCATGAAATACGTATTCTTCGACGCCTCCTCTGGCCTGAGCGGGGACATGATCCTCGGCGCCCTCCTCGACCTGGGGGTCGACCACGCCCTGTTCAAGGACAGGATGGCCGGCCTGCGCCTTCCGGCCGAGATCGCCGTGCGCAGGGTCCGCCGGGGCGGCTTCAGCGCCCTCAAGGTGGACGTGCGCATCCGCGAAGACCGGCAGGTGGAGCGGACCTTCGCCGACGTCGAACGCGTGATCCTCAAAAGCCGGTTCCCGGGGGCCGTCAAGGACCGGGCCGTCGCGATCTTCAAGCGGCTCTTCGTGGCCGAGGCCAAAGTCCACGGCCGGAGGTTCCGCGACGCCCACCTCCACGAGGCCGGGGCGGACGACGCGCTCGTGGACGTCACCGGTTGCGCGTACCTCGCCGAAGAGCTCGGCATCGGGGAATTCTATTCGTCCCCGCTCAACGTCGGCTCCGGCTGGGTCAAGACCTCGCACGGCGTCCTGCCTGTTCCGCCGCCCGCCGTGACGGAGCTCCTCAAGGGGGTCCCTGTCTATTCCGCGTGGGTCGAATCCGAGCTGGTCACTCCGACGGGCGCGGCCATCGTCTCGACCCTGGTCAAGACATTCACCAAGCTCCCCGAGCTCGTGTACGACAGGATCGGCCGCGGCGCGGGAAGCAAGGACTTCGCGGGGCTCTCGAACGTGCTCCAGGCCTTCTACGGGCAGGCCCGGAATTTCCACGCGGAGCGGCGTGTCTTTATCATCGAGGCCACGCTCGACGACGCCACGCCCCAGCTCCTGGCCCACTTCCTTGAGAAGGCCTTCGAAGAGGGTGCGCTCGACGCCACCCTTTCGCCGGTCGTCATGAAGAAGAACCGCCTGGGAACAAAATTGACGCTGCTCGCCGAGGTTGATAAAATGGACGCTCTCATAGAGGCCGTATTCCGGGAAACCACCTCCATCGGCGTCCGCTACTTCCCCGTCGAGCGCCGGGTTCTCGACCGGCGGTTCGAGAGGGTCCGCGTCGCGGGCCAGGCCGTCGGGGTCAAGATCGGGTCCCTGGGCGGGCGGGAAGTCAACGTCCAGCCGGAGTACGAGGATTGTCTGAAGGCCTCCGGGAGAACGGGGCGGCCCCTCAAGGAGATTGCCCAGATGGCGGTCCGCGAGTATTTCCGGAAATAACAGCGGAACCCCGTCGGAGCGAAGGAGCGAGGATGGATACCAAGAAGATCGAACGGGGAGTTAGGCTCGTCCTCGAAGGCGTAGGCGAGAATCCGCAACGGGCCGGAATCCGGGCCACACCCCGGAGGGTCGCCCGGATGCTGGCCGACATCCTCGGCGGGACCGAAGCCCGGGCCGCCCGGAACCTCCGCGTCATCGAGGACGAAAAGCACGACGAGATGGTCCTGATCAAGAACATCCCCCTCTATTCGATGTGCGAACATCATCTCCTGCCCTTCGCCGGCGTCGCCCATGTGGCGTATATTCCCAAAGGCGGGCGGATCGTCGGCCTGAGCAAGATCGCCCGCGTGGTGGAGGAACTTTCCAGGCGGCTTCAGGTCCAGGAGCGGCTGACCAAACAGATCGCCGACCTTCTCGACGGGCACCTGAAGCCCCTGGGCGTCATGGTCGTGATCGAAGCCGAGCACATGTGCATGTCCATGCGGGGGGCCAAGAAGCCCAAGTCCATCACGGTGACCTCGGCCGTCCGGGGGTCCTTCCGGACCAATCCGGCGACGCGCGCCGAGGCCATGATGCTTATCCGAGGAGGAGCGCTCAGTGGAAAAGAAGTCTAAACCGACATTTTACATAACGACGCCGATCTATTACGTGAACGACGTGCCCCACATCGGGCACGCCTACACGACCATTATCGCCGACGCTCTGGCCCGGTTCCAGAAGCTCGCCGGCAAGGAGGTCTTCTTTCTGACGGGCACCGACGAGCACGGCCAGAAGATCGAAAAGGCGGCCGCCGAAAAAGGCCTGACGCCCAAGGCCCTGGCGGACGCGGTCGTGGGCCGGGCCCGGGACCTGTGGAAGGCCCTCAATATTTCCCATGATTTCTTCATCCGGACAACGATGGAGTTCCACGAGAAGGGCGTGCAGAAGCTCTTCCAGAAGCTCCTCGACCAGGGCGATATCTACAAGGGCCAGTATAAAGGCTGGTATTGCGTCTCCGACGAGAACTTCCTGGCCGAAGACGTGCCGGTCGAGGGGGACGGCTGCAAGACCTGCCCCGACTGCGGCAAGAAGGCCACCGTCGTTTCCGAGGAGACCTATTTTTTCAGGCTCTCGGCCTACCAGGAACGCCTCCTCGCGCACTACGAGGCTCATCCCGAGTTCGTCCGGCCGCAAAGCCGGATGAACGAGGTGGCGAGTTTCGTCCGCGGCGGGCTCAAGGACCTGAGCATCACGCGGACGACGGTCAAGTGGGGCGTTCCCGTCCCGGGCGACCCGGCCCACACGATTTACGTTTGGTTCGACGCCCTCCACAACTATGTCACGGGCATCGGCTACGACTGGAACATGCCTCTTTTCGAAAAATTCTGGCCGGCCACGATCCACCTGGTCGGCAAGGACATTCTGCGCTTCCACGCGGTGTACTGGCCGGCTTTTCTGATGGCCTCCGGCTTCGCCCTGCCCGGCACGGTCTTCGGCCACGGCTGGTGGCTCAGGGACGACACCAAGATGTCCAAATCGAGGGGGAATGTGCTGGACCCGCAGGCGATCCTTTCGACGTTCGGCCCCGACCCTCTCCGGTACTTTCTTCTCCGGGAGATCCCCATCGGCCAGGACGGCAATTTCTCGCACGAGGCCTTCCTCCACCGGGTCAACTCGGACCTGGCCAACGACCTGGGGAACCTCGTCCAACGGACGTTGACGATGATCCGGAATTACTTCGGCGGAGTCATCCAAGACCCCGCCGACGAGTCCGACAAGGACCGGAAGCTCCGGACGGATTTCGCGGACCTCAAGGGCCGCGTTTTCGAGCACTACGGGGATTGTGCCCTGAACAGAGCCCTCGAAGAGATCTGGGCCTACATCGGCGGAGTCAATAGATACCTGGCGGGGGAAGAGCCCTGGATCCTGGCCAAGGACGCGGACAACAAGCCCCGGCTGGCCCGGGTTCTCCTGCAGGCCGCCGCGGCCATCCGGGGCGTAAGCTATCTCGTATTTCCGGTGATGCCGGGGTCGGCCGCGAAAATCTGGGAGTTCCTCGGCGAGGACAGAAGGCTCCCCGATGTCCCGTATGGCGAGGTGAGGTTCGAGGATTTCGGGCCGGGCCGGAAGATCCACGAAGCCCATCCTCTCTTCCCAAGGGTGGCCCTGAAGGATTTTCTGGGCGAGGACGCGCGGCCCGAAAGACCGGCCCCGGCCTTGCCAGGACCGGGACTGGCAAGACCGGCAGCGGCCCCGCCGGCCGCCGGGCCCGAACCGAAAAAGGAGGGACGTCAAACCATGGACATCATCACCTACGACGAATTCAAGAGAATGGACCTCCGGGTGGCGCAAATCCTCACGGCCGAACGGATCCCCGGCGCGACCAAGCTCCTCAAGCTTGAAGTCGATCTCGGGACGGAGAAACGGCAGATGGTGGCGGGTGTCGCCGAGGCGTACACGCCCGAGGACCTCGTCGGCAAGCGGCTGATCGTGATCGTCAACCTGAAGCCGGCCGTCATCCGGGGCGTCGAATCCCAGGCCATGCTTCTGGCCGCGGTCGTGGACGACAAGGCCGTGATCCCGTTCTTTGATCGTGAAGTCGCGGCCGGCGCCGTTGTGAAGTGAAGCGGACGCCGGGAATCAGGCGCCGAGGACGGCCCGGATTTTATCCGCGGGGATGGCCCCGATCCTGAGGATGACCGGCTCCGGTGTGGTGAGGTCCAGCAGCGTGGACGGGGCCCCTCCGGGCGTGGCCCCTCCGTCGACGATCAGCTCGATCTTCCCCTCGAAAACGGACGCGACGCCGGCGGGGTCCGTCATCTCCCCTTGTCCCGAGAGGTTGGCGCTTGTCGCCGTCAGGGGCTGGCTCAGTTCGTAGGCGAGCCGGCGAACCCAGGAAACCGGCGGGATCCGGACGGCGATCGAGCCGCCGGGGCCGGCCAGGAAGGCCGGAACTGCTGCGGACGCCTTGAGGACAAGCGTCAGCGGACCCGGCCAGAATTCTTCGGCCAGCGTCCAAAAGACGGGCGGCAGAGGGCCGGCGATTTCCCCGACCATGTCCAGGTCGGCCGCGATGACGGGCAAGGGCTTGGCCGGGTCCCTGCCTTTCAACCGGTAAATCCGGGCCACCGCCCCGGCCGAGAGCGCCGCGGCCCCGAGTCCGTAGAAGGTTTCCGTGGGATAGGCCATAAGACCGTTTCCGAGGAGGATGGCGGCCACCTCGCCGATCACGCGGGAATCGACGGAGGACGGAGTGATTTTCAGGATCCGCGTTCTCACCGGACGGCTCACCGGGGGAATGGTAAGCGGGGGCGACGGAAATGTCAACCCGTCGACTCCCCGGCTCGAATGCCGAGGCTTGTTCGGGGTTAACCCTGAGCCTCACTTCTCGTCCCCGCCTTGAAAGGCGGGGCTTTGCATCGGCGAACGGGTCAACCGGGGGCCCGCCGGAGGACATTTGACCTGTTTTGGCCACACCCCCGTCCCGTTTCTCCCCTGGTTGGCCCCTGGGCCATTTCTGGCACAGTTTTTGCTATAATAGCTCACGAGGAGAAAAAAACATGAAAAAACTGGTGATCGTGGTCGCGGCTTTGATCGTCCTTATCCCTTCCCTCGCCTATTCGGACATGATGACTGTCCGGCTGGGCTACTATATGCCAAGCATATTGAACAGCCATAATTATCTCTCGCACCTGAACAGCCTCTGGGGCATCGAGCTGAGCCAGATGAGCTTTTTGCCGGAAGATTTCCGCGGGGGCATACTGGGCGGCGGATACGAATTTTTCCTGACCAAGCAGTTCAGCGTCGGTCTCTCGATCGACGGGTTCAGCCGGGAAGCCGGGGGTTTCTACCGGGACTATGTGGCCATTGCCCTGAACAACACGGACTTCCAGGGCAATTTCGCCTTCCCGGCGGCGAACTATACGGGCGATTTCGAAGTCCTGCACTCCTTCCACGTGTCCATGACGCCCGTGCAATTGTCGCTCAAGATCGCGCCCCTGGGCCGTAAAACGCGGCTCATCCCCTACTTCGGCGGCGGCGTCGGGCTGTATTTTGTCAGCGCGTCGATCCGCGGATCTATCGTGGATTTCAGCTCCCCGTCCCTGGTGAACGATCCGGAGCAACCCCAGCTCGGCGATTTCAATATCTATCCGGTCGTCCCCGTCCAGCTCCATGAAACCCGGACCGTCCTCGGCGGCCATGGCTTCGCCGGAATCATGTTTCCCATCGGCTATCGGCTGACCCTCGAGGGTGAGGCCCGTTACCATTTCGCCAAAGTGAAGTTCCAGCGGGCCTTCCCGTTTCCGGACTTTGACGCATTCGACCTGAGCGGCCTTTCGCTCAGCATCGGGCTCAACTACTGGTTCTGATCGGCGGGTTCCCCGCTTTTTCGTCGAGAACCCCGGGCCGGCCGCGCGCCGGCCCTTTTTATTTCCGGCCAGATCCGGGCCGTGAACATAGCGGAGCCTTCGGCGGCGGGGGCGCGGATCTAGCCGGTCTTGGCTACCGGCACGTCCTGGGCTTTGTCGTACCGGATGAGAAGCTTGCCCCAGGCCGAGGTGATCTCGATCTCGCCCGAAAGTCGGCAGGGGACGGCGGGCTTCTGGAGGAGTTCCCGCAGGTCTTTCCCGGCCTCGAAAAAATCAATCAGGAAGGGCAGGGAAAAAACCCTTTCGCCTGTCCGCGGCAGGCTCTTGTCGCCGGGGATGGCCCCGGAGAGGATTTCTTTGTCTCCGAACCGCAGGTGGTAACTGACCCGCTCCACGACGAGGTCGTACCCGTTGAGGTTCTTGAACCGGGCCTGGAACACGATGTCGGCCCCCCCCACGGTCAGGTCGTTCAGCTGAATGGGCAGGAAATCGACCTCCGGGTCCTTGAAGATGGGGAATTCGCCGGGGTAGGCGAAGCCGACTCTCTCTTCCCTCTTGCGCGCGTCGGCGAAGTACATTTCTCCCACGATATCGCACAGGGCTTTGTCTTCGACCGGACCCACGGCGTCGAAAAGCAACGGGTAGGATATTTTCACGGGCAAGGCCAGCAAGGTGTCACGTCCGGCGGGGACGGGGAAAGGTCCGTCGAGTCCCACGGTCAGGTCCAGGAAGACCTTCTGATTGATGACCACGCGATAGTGGTAGCGGACGAGGTCCCTGTCGGAGGAACTCCTGTTCGAGACGACGATACGGAAGGCCAGCGTAAGGCCGGAGGAGCTGAGGTCCCGGATGACTTTGTCCTTGAGGGAAAGTGTGATGTCCTCTTTCGGGGCGGCGGCGGGCGAGGCCATGCCCCCGGCGCGGAAGAGCAGGAGGAGCGCGGCGAGCGCCGCCGGGAAAGCCGGGCTCGTGGTCAGGCCGGATCGTCTCATTGGGAAGCCTAAGGATACACGAAAGGCGAAGGGGACACAAGCCCGCGGAGGGCCGCGGCGGGACGGCCGGGATAAACGGGACGTTGCGCTCCGGACGAGTGTCTTTTATAATGGGCCATCGGCGGGCCGCGGATCTCCGTGGCCTGAAAGGAGGGCCTCCTGTGGGCAAAACACGATGGGTTGTGAGCGCTCTGCTCCTGGCGTTCTGGCTCGTCCCGGGCACGGGCTGCCAGAAAAAGCCGCCGGCCTCGAAAGGCGAAGAAATCGCCGGGCGCCTGGGCCGCGACGAAGCGATTTACGTCAAGAAGGCCGCTGACGGCGCCCAGGAAACCGTCCTGGCTATGGATTTCTCGAAGGTGCCCAGGCCGGAGACGACGGGCGAGTTCACCGAGCTCTTCCATCTCCCCCCCGTCCGGCAGGGCAAATCCGGCATGTGCTGGTGTTTCGCCGCGACCTCGCTCCTGGAATCCGAGCTGAGACGCCAAGGCAAGGCGGCGGTCAAGCTTTCGGAGCTCTTCGTCGTCTACTGGGAGTACGTCGAAAAGGCCCGCCGCTTCGTCCGGGAGAAGGGGAACTCGTTTCTCGGCCAGGGTTCCGAGCCCAATTCCGCCCTCGATCGTGTCCGCCAGTACGGCATCGTCCGGGAGGAGGACTATCCGGGGCTGCCGGCCGGACGGACGGAACATGACCATGGCCGGCTCTTTTCCGAATTCAGGGACACCCTGAATGCCCTCAAGTCCCGCGGGGACTGGGACGAGGCCCGTGCCGTGGCCGGCGTGCGGTCGGTCCTCGACCGGCACCTGGGGAGCCCCCCCGAAAAGATCACGGTCGAAGGCCGCTCGCTGAGCCCACGGCAATACCTCGACGATACACTGGGCCTGCGCCCGGCGGACTACGCGGCGTTCGTCAGCTTTGCTTATCTCCCCGCCTACACCAAGGGCGAGTACAAGGTCCCGGACAACTGGGGGCACGTCTCGGACTACTACAACCTCCCGTTTTACGAATACTCGCTCACCCTCCTCAAGGCCCTGCGGCGCGGCTTCACGGCCGCCCTGTCCGTCGATTTCACCGAGCCCGGCTATGACGGAGAAACGGGCATCGCCATCGTCCCCTCCTTCGACATCCCCCAGAATTTTATCGACCAGTCGAGCCGGGAGCTGCGGTTTGTCTCGGGAAGCTCCACAGACGATCACTCGGTCCACTGCGTCGGCTACAAGGAGGGGAAGGACATCTGGTACCTGATCAAGGATTCCTGGGAAAACGCCTATTGGAGCCAGCACAAGGGTTACTATTTTTATCGCGACGATTACATCCGGCTCAAGTGCCTGATGTTCATGGTTCACAAGGACGCCGTCAAGGAGGTCCTGGCAAAATTCCAATGACGGACTTCCCTGCCGGACGGCAAACTTGCTAGAATGGGGACGAGGACGATGAATCTCAAGCTGGATTTCCCCGAGCGGAAGCTTTTCGTCCGCCTCTTCGGCCGGGACGCGTATGCCGTAGGCGGCTGCGTCCGGGACCTTGTCCGCGGGACGCCCTCCCCGGATATCGACATTCTGCTCGCCCGCCATCCCATCCGGGAGATCGTGAGGCGCCTCAAGGCGCACGGCCGGGTGGGGCTCGTCGGCAGGAGTTTCGGGATCATCAAGTTCACGACCGGCGGCCGGACGTATGACGTCGCCCTCCCCCGGAAGGACGTCCCCCGGGGCGCCGGCGTCAAGAGCCACAGGGATTTCGTCATCGCCGCCGACCCCGCCCTTCCCATCGAGAAGGACCTCGAGCGCCGGGACTTCCGCTGCAACAGCATGGCCCTCCGCCTCAAGGACGGCCTGCTCGTCGACCCGTTCAACGGGCGGGCGGACATCAGGACCGGGAAGATCCGGCTGACCAACCCCGCCGCGTTCCCCGACGACCCCCTCCGCGTCCTCCGGGCCGCCCGGTTCGCCTCGGTCCTCGGATTCTCGGTCGACCCGGAGATTTACGTGGCCTCGCGGGCCGTCGACCTCGGGGGCCTCAGCGTCGAACGCGTCAACGAGGAAATTTTCAAAATCCTCCTCCATTCACGACGTCCCTCGGTCGGCCTCGAGGAGCTCTTCAAGCTCGGCGCCCTGGAACAGCTCATCCCCGAACTCGAGGCCCTGGCCCTCGTCATCCAGGACTCCGTCTTCCACCCGGAAAAGGACGCCTTCGGACACCATACGGTCTGGCAGCATACGAAGCTGGCCGTCGACCAGGCGGCCGCCTTGGCCCGGGCGGCCGGCCTTGCGCCGCCCAGGGCGCTCGCCCTGCTCCTCTCCGCCCTCTACCACGACTTGGGCAAGCGCGCGACCACACGCTGGGAATACAAGCGGGGCCGGATGGCCATCACGTCCTGCGGGCATGACGTCCTGAGCGGCCGGCTGGCCCAGAAGGTCCTGGCCCGTTTCAAGATCCATTCCTGGAACGGCGCCGCCGTCGGCCGGCTGGTGCCGCTCCTGATCAGGACCCATCACCGGGCCGCGGAGCTCCTGCAAAACCGGGAGTCGGTCACGAAAAAAGCCTTCAACCGCCTGGCGGCGGACGTCCAGGGGGAGATCGAGCTCATGATCCTCCTCGACGCGGCCGACCGGGCCGGCCGCCGGGAGAGGCTCGTCCGCGGCCTGGACCGGGAGGCCCGCTGGCTCGTCAAGAAATTCGAGGAGCTCCGGGTCAACCGCGAGACCATCAAGCCCATGATCATGGGGCGGGACCTCATCGGGCTGGGCGTTCCCCCGGGTCCGGGAATGGGCGAGATTCTGAAAAAGCTCTACAGGATGCAACTCGACAACGGCTTCGAGACCAAGGCCCAGGGCCTGAAAAAAGCCCGTCAGCTCATCGAAAGGAAACCCTCATGACCATCCTCGTCGCGGGGGGCGCCGGTTATATCGGGTGCCATACGGTCCAGGAGCTCGAACGGGGGGGCTACGATGTCCTCGTCTTCGATAATTTCTCGAGCGGCCGGCGGGAGCTCCTCGGGGGCCGGCCGTTCGTCCGGGGCGACTTGATGGACCGTGCGGCGGTCCGCGAGGTCTTCAAGACCCGCCCCATCGAGGCCGTCCTCCACTTCGCCTCCCTGATCCAGGTCGGCGAATCGTACGCCGACCCCAGGAAGTATTATTCCCATAACCTCCTCAGCAGTCTCAATCTTCTCGACGCCATGCTCGAGGCCGGCGTCCGTAAGTTCATTTTCTCCTCGAGCGCGGCCGTCTATGGCGTCCCGGAGGAGACCCCCATCCCGGAGACCCATCCCCTCAACCCGGCCAACCCGTACGGCCAGACCAAGCTCATGGTCGAGCGGATCCTCCGGGACTATGACCGCGCGTACGGGCTGAAATCCGTCTCCCTGCGATATTTCAACGCGGCCGGGGCCGATCCCGGGGGGGACATGGGCGAAATGCACGATCCCGAGACGCACCTCATTCCCAACATCCTCCTCAGCCTCCTCGGAAAAAGGACCCGCCTCGGGGTTTTCGGCGACGACTTCCCGACGCCGGACGGGACGGCCGTCCGGGATTATATCCACGTCACCGACCTGGCCGAGGCCCATGTCCTCGCGCTCAAGGCGCTCCTGGCAGGCGGACCGAGCGATACGGTCAACCTCGGCACCAACGCGGGGTTCTCGGTCCTGGAGGTCATACGAGAGGCCGAGAAGGTGACGGGCCGGAAGATCCCGTACGATATCCGCCCCCGGAGGGAGGGTGACGTGGCCGTGCTCCTGGCCTCCAAAGACAGGGCGGAGCGGACGCTCGGCTGGAAGCCCCGGCTCTCGGACCTCCGAACGATCGTCGAGACGGCGTGGCACTGGCACCGACGGAACTGAAGCTCCACGGACTTACCGCCGGGGGGTCCAACTTTCGCAGGCTTTGGAGCGCCTGTCCCGTTCACTGGATTCCAGCGAGGTAAGTTCGTGGAATCCGGCGGTCGAGTTGACGGGAGGCCCTCCCCGTGGTATACATATGAGCTAAAAATGCGAACCTGCCAGATTATCCGCATCGTTCTATCGGGTTTCGTCGCGGCCACCGTCCTGGCCGGGTGTTCATCCACTCCGAAACCCGTCAGAGCGACGCCCACGAAACCAGCGGGCTCGTCGGGGACGGCCGCGACCGCTATACCCGCGGACAACGGCACGGCGAAACCCGCCCCCCCGGCCCAACTACCCGTCCTGGCTAAGGAAGACATCAACGGGGAACCCCAGGCGGAGAAAAACGGCGAAGCCGACAAGGAGGCCTCGGCCCTGCTCGAGGATGGATTCGCCGCTTACCAGGAGGCCCTGGCCGCGATCGACCGCGGCGACCTGGACACCGCCCTGGCCAAACTCGACGAAGCCTACGAGTTCATCCCCAAAATCAAGCTCCCCGCCGATTCTCTCCTCCTGAGGGAAAAAAACGGCCTCCGGATCCTCATCGCCCAGCGGGTCCAGCAGGTCTACGCCTCGAGCCAAAAAATCAACGCCCCGCGGACGACCGTGTCTTCGATAAACAACTCCATCCCCCTGGTCGAGAACCAATGGGTGAATAAGGAGATCGCGAGCTTCCAGACCGGCGAAAAGGCTTGGTTCCTGGAGGCCTACAAGCGGTCCGGGCTTTATAAAGAGATGATCATCGAGGAGCTCCACAAAGCAGGACTTCCCGACCAGCTGTCCTGGCTTCCGATCATCGAGAGCTGGTTCCGGGTCCGGGCCTTGTCCACCGCCCGCGCCCTGGGGATGTGGCAATTCATCTCATCGACCGGATACCGGTACGGCCTCAAGCGGGACAAGTACGTCGACGAGCGGATGGACCCCGTCAAAGCCACGAAGTCCGCCGTCCAATATTTAAGCGACCTCCACGCGATTTTCGGGGACTGGACGACGGCCTTGGCGGCCTACAATTGCGGCGAGGGCTATGTGCAGAGGGTCATCCAGGCCCAGAGGATCAATTATCTCGATAACTTCTGGGACCTCTTCAACAGCCTGCCCTGGCAGACGGCCCGTTACGTGCCCCGGTTCATCGCCTCCCTGATGATCATCGCGGACCCGGGGAAGTACGGCTTCGAGCTGCCGGCGCCCGACCCGGCCCTGAAGTTCGAAACGGTCCGGGTCAACACCCCGGTCAAGCTCTCCGCCCTGGCCCAGCCCCTCGGCCTCGACCCGCTGCTGCTGACCATCCTCAACCCCGAGCTCCGTTTCGACTCGACGCCTAATTATGCGTACGACCTGCGCGTTCCCGAAGGCTACGGCGAGAAATGCCTGGCGTGCGTCTCGACGCTGCCCCAGTACGTCCCCCCGGATATCATCACCGACAGGTACCGGGTCTTGAAGGGAGACACGCTGGGAGCCATCGCCAGGAAATTCCATACGTCCGTGGACGCCCTGGTGCGGCTCAACGGTCTGTCGAGCCGGACGCTCATCCGTGAGGGGCAGGTCCTCCGCATTCCCGTCAGCGGCCCGGCCGCCAGCGCGGCCGTCGTCGCGCCGCCCGCGGGGACCAAGCCCGGAGACACCGTGACGTATGTCGTCAAGGCCGGAGACACTCTTTTCAACCTTTCCAAGGTGTTCAACACCACGGTCGAGAAGATCAAAACCGAGAACAACCTGACCTCGGACGAGCTGACGGTCGGTCAGAAACTCGTCATTCAGGTCGGACACTCCTGATTCCCGGCGGGCCGTCACCGTCCCGGTCGCCCATTATCCAGGTTACCAGACCTCTCCCGCGACACCCAGGCCGGGGCCGTTGTTGAGGACCAGCCGGTCCTTGACGGTCCGGACTCCCTGGAAGGGGTCGTTGGCGATGAGAAGGTTGCCGTCGAGGTCGGCGTAGTCGAAAAGCGGCGTGATGGCAGCGGCCGCGGAAATCCCCAGAGAGCTTTCGATCATGCAGCCGATCATGAGCTTCAGGCCCAGGGCGCGGGCCATGGCGGCCATGCGCACGGCTTCCTGGACGCCTCCGCATTTCATGAGCTTGATGTTCAGGCCGTGGAAGTAGGGGGCGATCCTCGGGATATCGGAGGCCTTCATGAGGCTTTCGTCGGCGAAGAGCGGGAGCCTCGTCCTCTCCTTGAGCCAGGCGTAGTCCGAAAGCATGGCGGCGGGCAAGGGCTGCTCGATGAGCTCGACGCCCCGGCCGGCCATCCAGTTTATCATCTCCAGGGCCTCCTCCTTCGACTTCCAGCCCTCGTTGGCGTCGGCCCGCAGGGGCTTGTCCGTCACCGCCCGGATGCCGTCGATGATTTTCCGGTCGTCCCGGCTTCCGACCTTGATCTTGTAGACGCCGAAGTCCGCGGCCTCGCGGACCTTCTGCTGCATGACCGGGACCTCATCGATGCCGATGGAATAGGTCGTGGTGAGGGCCCGCTCGGGGCCCAACCCCAGGAGTTTCCATAGGGGGACTCCGAGCTTCTTCCCCACCCAGTCGTAAAGGGCCATGTCGCAGGCCGCCTTGGCGGCATGCTCGCCTGGGGCCAGGGCGTCCAGCTCATTCCAGCGCGCGGCGTACTCCCAGAGGTCCCGTTCGAGGACCGGCCGGGCTTTATCGATGAACGCCGCCGCACCTTCCGCCGTTTCCTCGTACCGGGCGATCGGGGCCGCCTCCCCGATCCCGGAAATCCCGTCCCGCACGATTTTGACGTACGCATTCCGCCTCGTCGTCCACGTCCCGCGGGACAGGCCCCA
>Ga0315281_10000253_pt1 | contig 71217 bp, 70 predicted proteins | sample YL17G07_0_MG_FD_204540 | JGI IMG/M metagenome (GOLD analysis project Ga0315281, IMG submission 204540) | Sediment microbial communities from Yellowstone Lake, YNP, Wyoming, USA - YL17G07_0 | ecosystem: Environmental > Aquatic > Freshwater > Lake > Sediment | place: USA: Wyoming | collected... | reverse complement strand
TCGAACGTCACGCTCTCCACGCCGCCCCGAACGACCACGTCCGTCAGGAGGTCGCCGAGCTCGTTACCGTCTGACCGTCAACCCGAAGACCGCCGTCGAAGTTCCACGACGATGCGGGCATCCTCCGGATGGGGACACAGATCGTGTGGCTGCCTGTGCGGTCATTGGCCGCCCGCGTGAACTGAACCGCTCCGGGTTTCATGCAGGCTGTTTGGTTTGAGTCTCGGCCTTTTGGCCTGAGTCTTTCTGACGGTAGTGGTGCTGTTCGAACTCGGTGGGTGGGATGTGGCCGAGTGAGGTGTGGAGGCGCTCGTTGTTGAACCAAGGCGACGACCTCGACGCGGTCGCGCACGCGCTCAACAGCCGACCGCGAAAGACACTCAGCTGGAAGACACCAGCGGAGGCCCTCGACGAGCTCCTATGCTCCGCCGAACAAGCCGGTGTTGCGACGACCGCTTGAACTCGGGCTGCGTCCTTGCCTCGCACCGTCCATCGCGCCCAGCCGACGAAGCGTCATTCTGAACCGAGTTCTTAACGGGCGGTGTCTGCGGCTGCGGCCACGGCCGTCGCCACGGGCGGCTTGTCGACCGGCCGCACGATCGTCCACGCGAGGTCGAGCGGGCAGCCCGCCTTCAGCAGCCGCTCGATGTCGTGCACGTCGGCCTCGCTCGAGGCGATCTTCGCCGCGAGCTCGACGTCGGCGCCGAGGCTGACCATGCGCTGGGTGCGCCACGTGATCTCGGCGCTGCCCTGCACGCGGATGATCACCGTGTCGTCCGTGATGGTGTTCGTCTTGCTCATCGTCAGAACGCAGCCTACGCCGCATCGCCCGGCTTCGGGTGCCGTTAGGGCATCTTTCGTGCGCGAGAGGCCACGGGTGCGGCGATATCGAGCTACGTCGGCGTGAAAGGGGCGGCTGCGCTCGGGATCGGGGAGGTCATCTCCTCACCGTCGCCTCCCGGATGCAGACGAGCCGCCCGCTCAGGAGCACCGTGAGGCCGGAACCGGGCGAGCAGCCGTAGACCGGCTTCCCCCAGGCAGGGCCGTGCCGGCAGACCAGGTCGACGGTGCCGCCGGGAGAGGTCGCCAGGACGAAGCCGCTGCAGCCGTCGTACGACCAGGGGTAGCTGACGATGGGCGGGGTCGGGGTTGCGGAGATCATCAGGATCGATCCTTGCCAGACCCGAGGCAGTGCGCAGCGGGTGCGCTGCGCACTCGCAGCTTTCGTCTCGTCGCGTGGGCGGGCATGGTCCTATCCGTCGGCTCCGGGTCGGTGGTCTCTGTCCCCCATTCGTCTCCGTCGTGGCGCCGTCGGCGCAGGAGCGGACACTCCGACGACGAACGGGGGACATCCCCCTACGGGGAGCAGTCGATGCTCGGAACGTGAACGCGTTCCTCGCCACCACCGCCGACCCGACCCCGGGCGAGGCCGCCTCTTTCACCAACGGCCGCGGTGCCGCGGCGGTCGAGGCCAGGCTCCCGCAGGGCCTGGCCCCTCTGCACGGGCGCGGGCATCCGCGCGACGTGCATCATCGCGTCGGGCGGGGCCGCTTCCTCAGCGGGCCCGCCCGATGTCGTGGCGCTCGGGTGAACGGGTGAGCGCGCTCCGCGTCGACCTTTTCGTCGTCCCACCTTCGCCCGACAGCGAGCTCCAGCGGGTCGAAGCGGTCGTCGCCGCCGCCGAGCACGCGATCGAGCACCACCGCTACGCGGAAGCCGCCGCCGCGCTCGTGGACAACGAGCCGTCGCTGACGGCCTTCCCCGAGCAAGCGGTGCGAGCGCTCCTCGCCGAGTCCTGGGCCCGGATGTACCTCGGCCAGATCCCCCGGGCGGAGGCGCTGCTCGAGCGGGCCCGTGTGGTGGCCGAGGGGCGGCGCTTCAGCGACGTCGACCGCGCCGAGGTGCTCTATCGGCTCGGCTGCTGCCGCCTGCAGCGCTTCTCCGTCACCAATGCCGTCTCGCTGTTCACACTCGCGCTCGAGCTCTGCAATCGCTCGAACCTGTCCTGCGACCGTCTGCGCGCACGCGTCCTCGAGTGGAGAGCGCGCTGCTACCAGGTGCAGCGCGACTGGGAGGCGGCCCGCGCCGACATCGAGCGCGCGCTCGAGCTCGCGGAGGCGCTGGGCGACGAGCTCACACTCGCGCACGTCCTCTTCCAGGCATCGATCGTCGACGAGCGCACCGGCCAGTTGGTCGTCGCGCGCTGCTATGCCGAGCAGGCGAAGGACTTGTTCGAGCGCTGCGGCGATCGCCAGTCCCTCGCGCGGGTGACGAACAACCTCGGCGGACTCGCCTTCCTGCTCGGCGAGCCCGAGCGGGCGAAGGCCTACCTGCTCGAGGCGCTCGGCTTCGCGCTCGAGGCAGGGAGCGAGCCGGACGCCGCGCAGGCGATCTCCTCGCTCGCGCAGGTGCACCTGCGGACGGGCGAGGCCGAGCAGGCCGAGGAGCAGGCGCGCCGCGCGGTCGAGCTGCTCGCCGGACGCGTCGACTTCCTCGACGAGATCGGCAACGCCCAGCTCGTCCTCGGGCGAGCGCTTGCCGAGCAGCGGCTCGACGCAGAGGCGACCGCCTGGTTCCGCTCCGCCGAGGAGAGCTTCGAACAGGTCGGCTCGGTCAGCCACCGCGCGGCCGTCTGGATGGCGCAGGGCGACCTCGCCGCGCAGCGCGGGCGCCCCGAGGCGGCGGTCGAGCTGTACCGGCGCGCCGCTGAGGCCCTGCAGGACTTTCATTTCTAGATGGTTGATGCCACGAAATCGTCTGTTCCGGGGCGTGAGCTGGTCGCTCTGGGGCGCACCGGCGTGCCGGCGGCGATGGCAGAGCCATCGGGGCCGGTGCGACGGGGCGAAGCGGACGGACGGTGGGGCCCGGCCCTGCCGGGCCTTGCCGTCCGGGAGTGGCCCAGACCGGCCAGATCGCGCATCCGGACACGCGAGAGCGTGGCATCAACCATCTAGATGGACCGAGGAGGTGAAACATCGTGAAGAGAGTCAAGATGATCACCGCGCTGATCGTTCTCGCCGGGCTGGCGTCGTTCGTGGCCCACGTGAAGTTGGGGACGCCCTCGCCGTACGGCATGAGCCGCGGCGGCTAGATGGTTGATGCCGCGACAGCGCGCCCCCCGGTCCGGGGGGCGCGCTTGGACCCGTACGAGCTTCCCTCTCCTGCGCCGGCTCACGCCGGCTTGCCGCGCTCGTCGCGCCGGCTGCTCACCTCTTCTCGCCGCCCCCGACCCGACCCTGCGCGGCCGCTCGGAGAGCCGCGGCGGCGTCTGCCACGCCGACTCGGGCGGCTGTGGCGCATCCGGGGGACGCATCGCGGCGAGGCCGCCAAACGGGGGACAAATACCGCCTGTGTGCAGGAGAAACGGGGGACAGTCCACCTTCTCGGTGCGCCGACGCTACGAGCGTGGCATGGCTTCTGCGGCTCATGCTCTGCTCGCTGGCTCTCACGCTGGCCCTCTCCGGCACGGCCCGCGCGGGCGGCGGCAACTACGTCTTCAGCGGCGGCACCGGCGCCCAGCAGGCGCAGGTGCGCAACGCGCTGAATGCAAGCGCCTTCGACTGGAGCCTCGTACCGGCGCAGATCACGATCCGCATCGCGCGCGGCATCGGCTCGGAGGCCGTCCCGGGCACCGTCTCGCTCGACGCCGACCTGCTGAACGCGGGCCGTTTCTCGTGGGGCGTCGTCCAGCACGAGTACGCCCACCAGGTCGACTTCTACCTCTTCGACGACGCCGTGCGAGCGGCGCTTGCGCCGCGCCTCGGCGGCGAGGCCTGGTGGCAGACCGGCGCCACGCCGCTCGCGCACGATCGGCTGACGAGCGAGCGCTTCGCCTCGACGCTCGCCTGGGCCTACTGGCAGTCGCCCGACAACGTGATGAAGCCGGCCTCGAAGACCGACGAGTCGGCCGCGATGGCGCCCGCCGCCTTCCGCGCCGCGCTTGCCGCGGTGCTCGTACGGCCGGAGCTCGCGGCCACGCCGCCGGCAGTCGTCACCGCAGCGCCCGTGCTGGTCGCGAAGCTCCCGCACTCCCGCTGATGGATCCACGGAGCGGCGGAGAGATGGCATGCGCCGTCACGCACTATCGTGTGGGCGTCGTGAAACCCCTGGTTCTCGTCTGCGACAACGAGGAGGCGCTGCGGGCGCTCGTCGTCGCCACGCTCGACGGCCCCTACGCGGTCATCGAGGCAGGCGACGGGGGTGAAGCGCTGGCGCTGGCCCGCGAGTCGGCGCCCGACCTGATCGTGCTCGACATGATGATGCCCGTCCTGAGCGGGCTCGAGGTGCTGCATGCCGTGCGGGACGATCCCGAGCTCCGGGCGATCCCCGTCGTGATGCTGACGGCGCGAGCTCAGGCGGCGGATCGCGAGGCGGCGCTCGCCGCCGGAGCCCAACGTTTCATGGCGAAGCCGTTCAGCCCGCTCGCGCTCGCGACCGCGATCGACGAGCTGCTGAACGAGCCGGCCGAATGACCGCCCTCGCGTGGCGGCGCCGTGCCGACCGCGACGTGCCGGGACGCCGGTGACCGTGCGCGAGCGCCTCGCGGATTCCTACAAGCGCCTCGCCGGGCACAGCATCACCTGGCACATCGTCGGTGCGATGGGCGTGCTCCTGACCGGCGTTGCCGCCGTCTTCTCGGTGCTGATCTGGGCCGTGGTGGCGCAGCGGGACGCCGCCGACCGGATGGACGCCACGCTCTCGGCCGTGGCCGCCGCCGACAGCTTCAAGGCTTCGGTCATCGACATGCACGCAGGCCTCCGCGGCTACATCCTCTCGGGCCAGGAGAGCTACCTCGCGCCCTGGCGCGCGGCACTCGCCGTCGCGCCGGCGCAAGCAGCCGCGCTCGAGCGCTTCGTGCGCGCCGACCCGCCCGACCGGCAGCTGGCGCAGGAGATCGCCGCCGCGGTCCGCTCGTACGCCGCCGACTACTCGCGGCCGCTCGCGGCGACCGCGCGGCTCGACCGCGCAGCCGCTCTGCGCATCGTGGCCTCCGGCAGGGGGGAGCGGCTCGTCGGGGAGCTGCGCGCGAGGTTTGCGTCCCTGCTTGCGCTCGAGAGGGCGGACGCCGCGCGGGACGCGGCGGACGCGTCGGCCGCCTCGCGCCGTGCGATCACGCTCGGGATCGCCGGCTTCGTCGGCCTCATCCTGCTCGTGCTCATACTCGTGGGCTACGCCGCGCGTGTCGTTCTGGCGCCGGTGGCACGGCTGGGGGCGACCGCCCGCCGCATCGCCGGCGGCGACCTCGCCGCACGCATGGACCTGCTGCCTGCGGCCCGCGAGTACCGCGACCTGAGCGCCGCCTTCAACGCGATGGCAGCCTGGTTCCACGCAATCGTCGACCAGATGCCGTCCGGCGTCGTGATCGCGGAGGCGTCGTCGAACCGGATGATCTTCGGGAACGCGGGGTATGTCCGGATCCTCGGGCACCCGTTCGACCCGACCGAGGGGAGCGAGGACCACGAGGCCTGGGGGCTCGTGCACCCCGACGGGCGGCTGTACCGGCGCGACGAGTATCCGACCGCCCGTTCTATCCTGCACGGCGAGGTCGTCCAAGGCGAGGAGGTCGAGTACCTCCGGCCGGACGGGACGCGCGTGCCGCTCGACGTGTACTCGTCGCCGGTCCGAGACGAGGAGGGGCGGATCATCGCGGCGGTCAACGTGTTCTTCGACGTCTCCCGCCGCAAGCGCGCCCAGGACGAGCTCGCGGCCGAGCGGCGCCTTCTGCAGGCCGTGATCGAGCAGCTGCCGGGCGGCGTCCACGTCGCCGCCGCGCCTTCGGGCGAGAAGCTCTTGAGCAACCGGTTGGGGGAGGAGATCCTCGGGCATCCTCTGTACGAGGACGAGCGTGCCGAAGACTACGGGCGCCTGTACGGCGCTTCGCACGCGGACGGACGGCCGTACGAGGCCCGGGAGTACCCGATGGCAAGCGCGCTTCGCGGCGAGGTCGTCACCGCCGAGGTGTTCGACTACCGCCGCCCGGACGGCACGCACTTCATGCTCGAGGCGAGCTCGGCGCCGGTCTACGACGACGCGGGCCGCATCGTCGCGGGAGTCACCGTGTTCTCGGACGTCACCGAGCGGGCGCGGAACGACGAGCAGATGCGCTCGGCGCTGGCCGAGCTCGCCGAGGAGAAGGCGCGCGTCGAGCTCTTCTACCTCTTCGACGAGCTGATCCTGCGCGCATCCGGGTTCGAGGCGCTGACCGAGACGATCGTCGCCGAGCTCGCATCCCTCGCGCAGGCGGAGACGGTCGTGCTGCTCAGGCCCGACGAGAAGACCGGCGAGCTCCTTCCCCTCGCCGCGGTCGGTGACGCCGCCGTCGCCGGGGATGTCCCCGGCGTAGCCGAAGCGGCGCGGGCGCTGCTCGAGCGGCGCGCCGTCTCTCACGTCCGCGGGGAAACCGTCGAGTTGCACCTGCCGCTGCTGCTGGGCCCACGCCGCCTCGGCGCGGTCACGCTGGCCCGTGCCGCCTCGCGGCCGTTCGAGGCGGACGAGACCGCCACGCTGGGCCATCTCGCCGCCCGGGCGGCCGTCGCGCTCGCAGGCTTGCTCGCCTTCCAAAGGACGGCGCGCCAGGAAGAGATCACCCGCGCCGTGCTGGAGGCGACCACCGAGGGAATCGCCCTGTTCGACCTGGACGGAATTCCGATCGTCCTCAATGCCGCGGTGCGCGAGATCGCCGCGCTGCACGGTGTGACCCTCGGGGTCGAGCCGCTCTCGGCTGACCTCCCCGCCCTGTCCGGGCGGACGACCGACCCGGCCGCCGATTACGCGGAGGCTGCGGCCGTCCTGGCCGACCCCGAGCGCACGGGGCTGTTCGCGTACGAGCTGGCCGACTCGGGCCGCTCCTTCTCGCGCTACACGACGCCGGTGCGAGACGACACGGGCGAGTTGATCGGCCGCCTGTACGTGCTGCGCGAGACGACGGCCGAGCGGCAGTCCGAGCGGCTCAAGGCAGAGCTCATGGCGACCGTGTCCCACGAGCTGCGCACGCCGCTCGCCGCCGTTCTCGGCTTCGCCGAGCTGCTGGTCGAGCGCACGGTGGACGAGCAGACGCGGCAGCGCTACGTACGGACGATCCACCGCGAGGCCGGCCGGTTGGCGCTGCTCGTCGACGACTTCCTCGACCTCCAGCGGCTCGAGAAGGGCGGCCTCGGGCTCGTGCGCGCACCGTTCGACCTCTCCGATCTCGTGCGCGAGTCGGCCGAGCTCCACGCCGGCGAAAGCCGGACGCACGAGCTCGAGCTCGCTGTGTCCGAGGAGGCCCCGATCGTGGTGCTCGGCGACCGCGACCGGATGGCGCAGGTGCTCGGCAACCTCCTCTCGAACGCGATCAAGTACTCCCCGGGTGGCGGCCCCGTGCGCGTCTCGGTCGTGCGCGACGGCGCGACGGTGCGCATGTCCGTCGCGGACGAAGGCCTCGGCATCCCGACCGACCAGCAGGGCGACGTCTTCGCGAGGTTCTTCCGCGCCGACAGCGCCGAGGTGCGCGCGATCGGCGGCACCGGCCTCGGCCTCGCGCTCGTGCGCGAGATCGTCGAGGCGCACGGCGGCCACGTGGGCTTCGAGAGCGTCGAAGGCGAGGGCTCGACCTTCTGGCTCGAGCTTCCCCTCGCGACGTAACTACCGGGCGGGGAGCAGCGCCTCGACGGCGTCCAGCAGCTCGAGCGGGCTGAACGGCTTGGTCAGGAAGAGGTCGGCGCCGAGCGCTTCGGCCTCTTCCTTCGGTCTGCCGGTGCCGTCCGCGGTCAGCACGATCACCGGCAGGGCGGGGTGGCGCTGCTTCAGCTCTGCAAGCACCTCCTCTCCCGAGCGACCGGGCATGCGCCAGTCGAGCACGACGAGGTCGGGCAGGCGCGCGCCGACCGCGCCGAGCGCCTCGAGCCCGTCGCGCGCCTCGAGGACCTCGTACCAGTCGTGCGGAAACGTCGCCTGCAAGAGCTCGCGCAGCCACGGGTCGTCGTCCACGATCAGCAGGCGCGGCATGCTCATCGCCCGGCCTCCGCCGGCGCGAGCGGCAGGCTGAAGCTGACGCTCGCGCCGCCGTGCTCGCCGCCGACCCGGCTCGATCCGCCCTGCAGCTCGACCAGCGCGCGCACGATCGCCAGCCCGTGCGAGGCGCCGCTCTCGCCGACCGACACGACCGCGTGCCCGCCCTCGCGACGGGCGGCCACGACGATCTGCCTGCCGGCCGGGGACCCCGAGCAGGCGCTCCACAGGAGCTGGTCGAGAATGAAAGCGACATGATCCGGGTCGGCCCAGGCGAGCGGCCAGGGCGCACCGTCCTCGTGGGCCAGCGTCACGGGAGGGCTCTCGCCCCGCTGCGCGAGCCGGCCCGCCGCGGCGGCGAGCGACTCACCGAGGTCGACCGGCTGCTGCGTCGAGGCGACCGAGCCGGCGTCGAGCGCGGCGGCCATCAGGAGCGCGTCGATCACCGAGGAGAGGCGGTTGGCGGCCGCGTGGATTCGGGGGATCGCCGTACGGCGAGTCGCCGCGTCGTCCCGGCGCGCGAGCAGCTCCGCGTAGCCGACGACGACGGAGAGCGGCGTCCGCAGCTCGTGCGAGACGGAGGAGACGAAGCGTTCGACGAGGCCGGCTTCGCCCGGGTCGCCCACGCTCACAGCAGGCCCCGGTCGTGCGCCGCGGCGACGGCCTCGGCGCGGCGGTGGGCGCCGAGCTTGGCGAAGGCGCGCGCGAGCAGGGTCTTGACCGTCTCACCGCTGAGGTCGAGCTCCTCCGCGATCTGGCGATTCGTGCGACCGGCGGCGACGAGGCGCAGCACCTGGCGCTCGCGCCGGCTGAGCGCCGTCCGCCCCGGCGGCCGGCGGGGGTGGCGCCCGTCCACCACGTGCTCGCCGGCGAGGACGCCGCGCAGTGCGGCGAGCAACTCGTCGACACGGCCGGTCTTGAGCACGCTGCCCTGCGCCCCCGCCTCGCGCACGGTCTCGTTGAAGCCCGGCTCGAGGTGGGCGGTCATCAGCACCGCGGGAGTCGCCACGCCCTGCTGGCGTAGCTCGTGCACGAGCTCGGTGCCGACGCTGTCCGGCAGCCGGTAGTCCACGAGCAGCAGCTCCGGCGCGCGCCGCCGAACGAGCTCGAGCGCCTCCGCCGCGGAGGCCGCCTCGCCCGCGACACGGAACTCGCTGCCCTCGAGGGCGAGCCGTACCCAGCCGCGCACCATCGAGTCGTCCTCGACGAGCAGGAGCGACACCACCTTGGGCTGCTCGCTCAGACCGCGCTCGCAGTGGTCGGTTCGAGCCGGACGAAGGCGTGCGCCACGTCCGGGTCGAACTGGTCGCCCGCCACGCGCCGGATCTCGGCGAGGGCGTCCGTGACCGGCAGCGCCGGCCGGTAGGGGCGGTCGTTGGTCATCGCGTCGAAGGCGTCTGCCACGGCGAAGATTCGTGCCGCGACGGGGATCTCCACGCCGGAGAGGCCGCGCGGGTACCCGGAGCCGTTCCAGCGCTCATGGTGGGAGGCGACGATCTCGCGGGCGAGGCCGCCAAGGTACGGGATGCCTGAGAGGATCCGCTCGCCCAGGCGAGTGTGCTCGCGCATCTGCGCGGCCTCGTCCGACGTCAGCGAGCTGGGCTTCAGCAGGATCGCGTCGGGGATGCCGATCTTGCCCAGGTCGTGCAGGAGGAAGCCGTACTCGAGCTGCGGGTCGGAGACCAGCTCCGGCGCCACCTGCTCGGCGAGCCGCAGCGCGAGGGTCGTCACCCGCTCGGTGTGGCCGCCCGTCTGGTAGTCGCGGAGCTCGAGGGTCGCGGCGAGCGCGCGCACCGTGGTCCGGTACGAGCGTTCGAGCCTCTGAAGCGAGTCCTCGACTGCCTCGCGTTGCGCCCGTTCGCGCGCGTAGAGCACGCGCAGCTCCTCGGCGTAGGCAATCGTCTGGGCCGCGGCAAGGTTTTCGTCCATGGGGAGGAAGGCGCCGATCTATGTTGGAATTGTATCTATCTATGTTGGAATCGTATCTTTTGGCAACGGGTTCTCGTGGGGATTCTCGTGACCCAAACGGGTCACGCGATGCGCGCGCACGGGCTCGATACTGCGCAGTAGATGCGCTCAGAGCGGCTGCCGCGCGCACACTCACGCCCACCCCCGGCGCCGTAACCGCGTGGCGAGCATCCTCATCGTCGAGCCCTCCAGCGACCTGCGCGACCTGTTCGAGCTGGTCGTCGCGGGGCTCGGGCATGAGGCGGTGTACGACATCGACGTCCGGCCCGAGGAGATCGACCTGCTCCTGGTCGAGACGGGCGTCGTGCTCGGGCTCGACACCGCCCGCAGGCTGCGGGCGGTGCGGCCTGACCTGCCGATCGTGGTCGCCAGCATCTTCGACAGGTCGATCTTCGACGGCTTGCGAGCGGTGGTGGAGCTCCTCCCGAGCGCGTACCTCGTCAAGCCCTTCCACCTCGACGAGCTCGAGCATGCGATTGCAACCGCGCTCGAGGGCGGTTGATGACGTGCCCACGTACGTGAGGGCTCGGACGTATGTGCGCGCTCGCGTCGAGCTCGACCCGGCTCGGCCGGGTCAGCGAGCCTGCTCGTTCTCCTTCTCCGTCAGGTAGCCGTGAATCGCCGCGGCGGCCTTGCGCCCGGCGCCCATGGCGAGGATCACGGTCGCTGCGCCGGTGACGATGTCGCCGCCCGCGAAGACCCCCTCGCGGCTCGTGGCCCCGGTCTCGGGGTCGGCCCGGACGCAGCCGTGGGCGTCGGTCTCGAGGCCGGCCGTCGCCTGGGGGACGAGCGGGTTCGGGTTCGTGCCGAGCGCGATCACGACCACGTCGGCCTCCATCGTGAACTCGCTCCCGGGGACGGGGATCGGGCGCCGACGGCCCGACTCGTCGGGCTCGCCGAGCTCCGTGCGGATGCACTCGAGGCCGGTGACCCAGCCGTTCTCGTCGCCGAGGAAGCGCGTCGGCAGCGTCAGCCAGTCGAAGATCGCCCCTTCCTCCGCGGCCCGGCGGTAGTCCTCGTCCCGGGCTCCCTTCTCCTGCTCGGAGCGCCGGTACACGATGTGCGCCTCCTCTGCGCCGAGCCGGATCGCCGCGCGGACCCCGTCCATGGCCGTGTCGCCGGCGCCGATCACCGCCGCCTTCCTGGGCCGCCGCACCGGCGTGTCGAACGCGGGGAAGGAGTACGCGTGCATGAGGTTCACGCGCGTGAGGAACTCGTTGGCCGAGTAGACGCCCTTCAGGTTCTCGCCCGGGACGTCCATGAACATCGGGCAGCCCGCTCCCGTACCGAGGAACACGGTGTCGTAGCCGTCCTCGTCGAGGAGCTGGTCGATCGTGATCGTCTTCCCGACGATCACGTTGGTCTGGAACTCGACGCCCATGCGCTCGAGCTGCTCGACGTCCTCGTCGACGATCGCCTTCGGGAGGCGGTACTCGGGGATGCCGTAGCGGAGCACGCCGCCGATCGCGTGCAGCGCCTCGAAGACGGTCACCGAGTAGCCGAGCTGCGCGAGATCGCTCGCGGCGGTCAGGCCCGCAGGCCCCGAGCCGACGATCGCGACCTTCCCGGGCCGGCGCGCGACGGACTCGACGGCACCGTTCGACGGGTGCGCGCGCTGCCAGTCCGCCACGAAGCGCTCGAGCCGGCCGATCGCGACCGGCTCCTGCTTGCCGAGGACGACGCAGTGCAGCTCGCACTGGTGCTCGACCGGGCAGACGCGGCCGCAGATCGCGGGGAGGAGGTTCTTGCGGCGGATCGCGCGCGCGGCGCCCTCGAAGTCGCGCAGGGCGACGCAGCGGACGAACTCGCGGATCGGGACGTTGACGGGGCAGCCGAGCTCGCAGCGCGGGTCCTGGCACTGGATGCAGCGCCGCGCCTCGGCGACCGCCTGCTCCTCGGTGTAGCCGAGGGCGACCTCGTCCCAGGTCGAGCGCCGCTCCCCGGGGTCGCGGCAGGGCATCTCGATCTTGTGCGGGTAGACGATCGGCACGGCCGGCTACCTCCCCACCCCGGCCAGCTCGCACGCCAGCCGCTCCTCGTCGACGTACGTCTTGGAGCGCGCGACGGCCTGGTCGTAGTCGACCTTGTGGGCGTCGAAGAACGGGCCGTGGACGCAGGCGAACTGCGTCCGGCCGTCCACGGTGACCCGGCAGCCGCCGCACATGCCGGTGCCGTCGACCATGAGCGGGTCGAGGGACACCATGGTCGCCAGCCCACGCGGCCGCGTGACCTCGGCGACGGCGCGCATCATCGGCATCGGCCCGACCGCGAAGCAGCTCGTGTAGCCGGCGCCCGCGTCGATGAGCTCGACGAGCCGGCCGCTGACGAAGCCGTGGTAGCCGAGCGAGCCGTCGTCGGTGCAGGGGTGGTAGTGGTCGCTCGCCGGCTCCAGCAGCTCGCGCAGGATCAGCAGCTCGGCGGTGCGCGCCCCGACGATCGACGAGACGACCACGCCCCGCGCGCGCAGCTCGCAGGCGATGGGGTAGACGGCCCCGGCGCCGAAGCCGCCTCCGACGAGCACGGCGTGCCCGCTCTCCGGCAACGCCACCGGCAACCCGAGCGGGCCGGCGAAGTCGAGGATCTCGTCCCCCTCCTCCAGCGCGCAGATCAGCCTGCTGGTCCTGCCGACCTCCTGGACGACGATCGTGATCGTGCCGGCCACCGGGTCGAAGTCGGTGATGCTGATCGGCACCCGCTCGCCGGTCTCGGTCACGCGGAGGATGACGAACTGGCCGGGGCGCGCGTTGCGCGCGACGAGCGGCGAGCTCACCACGAAGAGCTTCGTGATGTCGGTCAGGTCGCGCTTCTCGATCACGGTGGTCATGGGTTCCTCACAGGAGCGGACTCGCGTCCATCGCCTTGAGCCGCTGCCAGCGCCGCTCCACCTCGGTCTCGATCGACTCCAGAACCTGCTCGTTCGCCGAGAGGTGCTTCGTCTTCCCCATCCGCGAGAGCCACGAGGCGACCGGGACGCGCCGTCCGAGGGGCTCGGGGTCGTAGGTGATCGTCGTCACGCCCCGCTCGATCTCGTACAGCGGGAAGAAGCAGCAGTCGACCGCCGCCTGGACGACGTCGGAGCCGGCCCGGTCCTCGGTCTTCCAGTTCAGGGGGCAGGAGATCAGCACCTTGCCGTAGGCCATGCCCTCCCGCCGCGCGTACCACTGCGCCTTGGCGGCCTTCGCGACCAGGTCGTCCGGGAAGCTCTCGACGCCGGTGAAGACGTACGGGATGTTCGTCGCGGCCATGATCTGCGGCGTGTCCTTGTGGTGGAACGCCTTGCCGAGCTCGGCGGGGCCGACATGGCTCGTCGAGGTCATGTGGCCGAGCGGCGTCGAGTAGCTGAGCTGGCTGCCGGTGTTCATGTAACCCTGGTTGTCGTACTCGAGGATGATCATGTGGTGGTTGCGGAGCGCGGCGCCGATCGCCGCGCCCATGCCGATGTCCATCCCGCCGTCGCCGGTGACCATCACGAAGGTGATGTCGTCCCCCGCGGGCAGCTCCCCGCGCCGGACCCGCTCCTGGAACATCTCCACGAGGCCGCTGAGCGTCGCGGCGCCGTTCTGGAACAGGTTGTGCAGGTAGGTGACGCGGTGCGACGTGTACGGGTAGCCGGTCGAGACGACCATCGCGCAGCCGGTCTGGTAGAGGACGACGACGTCGCCCTCGATGCCCTTGAGGAAGAGGTCGATCGACGGGAAGACGCCGCAGCCCGGGCAGGCGCCGTGTCCCGGGGCGACGCGCTTCGGGCTCGCGGCGAGCTGCCAGAGGGGAGGCACCTCGACGTGCGGGCGGCCGGTCTTCGCGTCGACGTCGACCTTCACGAGGCCCGCGGCGGTGTCGGCGCCGAGCGGCGGCAGCCCTCTCTTCGGGTACCGCTTCGCCGGGTCGCCCGCGACGGCGCCGTAGTAGTCGAAGGACGTCTCGACCCGCCCCGTGTCGGCCGCCGCGACCGCCAGGCCGAAGAACGCCTCGGCGTCGTCGGCGTAGAAGTCCCGGCCGCCGAGACCGTAGACGCGGGTCAGGCACAGGGTCGTGTTCGCCGGGTCGTCCTTCAGGGCGGACTTGACCTCGTGGGAGATGTTCGCCCCGTTGGCGCCGTAGGAGTCCGCGCGCTCGCCGATCAGGACGGCGCGAACGCCGCGCAGCGCCTCCTGGATCTCCCGGACGGGGAACGGGCGGATCACGTTCGGGCTGAGGACCCCGGCGCGCACGCCCCGTTCGCGCAGGCTGTCGGCGACGTCCTTCGCCGTCTCGGCGGCGGAGTTGAGGAGGAGCACGGCGACGTCGGCGTCCTCCATCCGGTAGCGGTCGACGGTCGTGTACCGCCGGCCGCTGATCGCCTCGTACTCGGCGAAGACCTCGGGGATGACCTCGCGGGCCGCGTCCATCGCGAGCTTGAGCTGGATCTTGTTGTTGATCAGGTCCGGGTCGTTCATGTACGGCCCGATCGTGACCGGGTGCCGCGGGTCGAGCGCGGTCACGCGCTCGGGCACCGGGCCCAGGAACTCCCGCACCGTCCGCTCGTCCTCGAAGGTGTCCACGCGCCGCTTCTGGTGGCTCGTGAAGAAGCCGTCGAAGGCGACGATCGCCGGCAGCTGGACCTCGGGCCGCTCGGCGACGCGCAGCGCGATCACGTTCAGGTCGTAGACGGCCTGGGGGTCGCGCGCGAGGAAGATGAGCCAGCCCGTGTTGAGCGCGAAGTACAGGTCGGAGTGGTCGCCGCGGATGTCGAGCGGGCCGCTGACGGAGCGCGTGGCCAGGTCGAGGAGCATCGGGAACCGCGTGCCCGACTGCACCGGGAGCTGCTCGAGCGCGTAGAGGAGGCCCTGCGAGCTCGTCGCGTTGAAGACGCGGCCTCCGCCGGTCGAGGCTCCGTAGCAGATGCCGGCCGCGCCGTGCTCGCCGTCGGCGGGGATCATCACCGTGCGGTGCCGGCCCTCGGCCTTCATCTCGTCGAGGAGCTCGGCGATCTCCGTCGACGGCGTGATCGGGTAGTAGCCCATCACGTGGAAGCCGATCTGGCTCGCGGAGAGCGCGGCCATCTCGTTGCCGGTCTTGAAGGCCTGCACCTGGGCCGCAGGCCGCGTCCTCTCGACGATCGCCATGTCAGACCGCCTCGAGCCACGGGTAGAGGGGAACGCGATGGGCCTCCGCATAGCCCTCCTCCTCGCGCAGCTCCACGAGCGCGTCGGTCGGGCAGGCCTCGGTGCACCGCATGCAGCCCTTGCAGTAGTGGTAGTCGATCCCGCGCAGGCGAACCGCGTCGTCCTCGGTCTCCCACACGAAGCAGAGGTCGGGGCAGACGACGTCGCAGATCCCGCAGTGCACGCACGCCTCGAGGTCGAACGCCGGGATGAAGCCCACCCGCGAGGCCGTCAGGTTCTTGACGATGCTGTTGCCGGGATCGAGGATCGTGCCGCCGATCGGCGCCTCGAGGTAGCCGAACGACGGAGCGGCGCGCAGGGGCGCTCCCCGATTCTCGTCCGCGGCGCCCCGGTAGGTCGTGCGCCGGATCTCCCGGTACCCGCGGTCGAAGGTGGCGAGGTTCGCGTCGACGAGGTGCGCGTAGCGCCGGGAGAACGTCTCGCGCATCGTCTCGCGCACCGCGTCGGGGTCGATGAACGGGCACGCTCGCACGACGGCGCCGAGCATCGCCATGTTGGGGCGGGTGCCCTCCTCGACCGCGATCCCGAGCGCGTCGACCACGGTGACGGTTCCGACCCGGAGGCCGAGCAGCTCGCGGACGGCGTCGGGCGTCGAGCGCGTGTTCACGATGACGGTGCCCGTCGCGCTCAGGCCGGCCGTGACGTTCTGGGAGCGCGCGAGCGCCTCGTGGAAGACCGCGATGACCTGCGGGCTCTCGACCGGGCTGCTCGTGCGGATCTCGCGGTCGGGTGCGCAGAAGCGCACGAACGACTTCACCGGCGACCCCTTCTTCTCGGAGCCGTAGGAGGAGAACTGGGAGCCGTTCAGGCCCTGGCGCAGCACCACGGCCTCGGCGAGGATCTGGCCCGCCAGGTGCGCGCCGAGGCCGCCCATCGACTCGAAGCAGATGCTGAAGAAGCCGTCGGCGCCCGCGCCCGGCACGGAGGTGGGCCCGCCTCCCGTCGACACCATCGCCGAGTCAACCATCGGCCGTTTGCCTCCCGCGAGTCGCGATCTTCGCTTCGAGCGTACGCAGCGGGAGCCGGCCCGCCATCCGGGAACACCCTTACCCCCGCACCGTGTTTTCACCCGCCGGGGGGCCTGACCGTCAACACGGCAAGGGAGCGGCCCAAAGCCGGACGCCGGCGTTCCGGGCCAGATGGTCGAGCGCCGCTTGACCTGGTAGCGCGTGTCGAATAAAGCTGCGCCTTGTGTTTGGCCGGCCTAGCGGGCAGCAAGGCGCGTCGGCGGCGTTCGGTCGCACGCTTGAGTTCGCGGTCGTGGATGTCGAGACGACGGGCCTGTTTGCACGTGGGAGCGATCGCGTCGTCGAGATTGGTGTGGTTGTTGTCGATGAGGGCGGGGAGGTGCGCGACGAGTACGCGACGCTCGTTAATCCTCTCCGGGATCTCGGGCCGACCGACATTCACGGCATCCGCGGGCGCGATGTCGTGGAAGCGCCGACGTTCGCAGAGATCGTCGGCGATATCTCTGCTCGGTTTCGGGGAAGGGTGCTTGTTGCGCATAACGCGCGCTTCGACCGGGACTTCCTGACAGTGGAGTTCGCCCGCGCCGGTTATCAGCTGCCGGATGTGCCGTGGCTCTGCACGATGGATATGGGCGGGCGCGCGACCGGCATGCGTGGACTGAGCGCGTGTTGTGACGCGTTAGGGGTGGCGCTTGAGCGTCCGCACTGTGCGCGCGACGATGCCTTCGCTGCCGCGCTTGTGCTTGCGGCGTGCCTCCGCTTGGGGGAGGGGCGATCCGTGCTCGACCGAGCGCGCGCATCCGTGTCGTCGCTCGATCCGGACGGCTGGCCGCCGGTCGTGCCGTGCGGTCGCACAGTTCAGCGCATCGACGGGCGCCCGTCGCCGCGGGAGAGTTACGTCGCAGCGCTTCTCGCGCGTCTTCCCGCGGCTGCCTTCTCCGTCGACGGGGCGGACTCCGCGTATCTCGAGCTTCTTGATCGCGTGCTCGAGGACCGGCGAGTCACCGAGGCCGAGGCGGAGTCACTCTATGAGCTCGCGGAAGCGTGGGGTATTGACCGCTCAGCGTGCACGAGCTTGCATGGCAGCTATCTTCGTGCGCTCGTCGCCGCTGCACGCCAGGACGAGATCGTGACCGACGCCGAACGCGCAGATCTCGAGGATGTCGCCGCGCTCCTCGCGGTCGAGTCCGAAGTGCTGGAGGAGTTACTGGCGGCACCGTTCGTCCATGATGGGTCGACGTTCGCGTCGGACAGTCGTGCTGAGCCGCTCGCCGGCATGACCGTCTGCTTCACCGGGCAGTTGACCTGCACCATCGCCGGCGAGGTGATCGGGCGCGAAGAGGCGGAGACGTTCGCGCGCGAGCGGGGACTCGTCATCAAACAGAGTGTCAGCAAGAAGCTCGACCTGCTCGTTCTCGCCGACCCGGAATCGCTCTCGGGCAAGACACAGAAGGCGCGCGAGTACGGGACGCGGATCATGGTCGAACGTGCCTTCTGGGTCGCACTTGGAGTCGGCGTCGACTGAGAACCCCGACTCAGAACGAGTGCTCGCGCTCTCCGACGCAGACGAGTCGGCAGCCGAGCGCGAGGAGCGTTTCGCAGATGCCGTCTCGACCCTCGTCAGACAGGCCCGCGAGCAGCCTGACCATGAATCAAGCAGGTACCAACTGTGGCCGGGAGGATTGTTCTCAAACACCAGTCGGAACGCCTGCGCAAGGTCGAGATAGTCACGTTCTCGACAGCGCCGTACGCGGGGCTGCGGATCGAACACGCTCTTGCTCTGAAGGGTGTCTCATTCGGGTTCTGCGGCCGGGATCATCGGTGTCGCGCGTCCCACGACGATCTCGGCGTCGAGCCCGAGTTGGATCAACCGCTGGTCGCGGGGCGAGAGGCGGTCGGGTTGTCGCGATAGCCAGGCTTCCAAGTGGTCGCCGCTCACGTACGCCACCTTGTCGCGTTCGGCTTCGCGCTCCGGGAAGTCTCCCCAGATGACGACGACCGCCTGCACCCAATAGGTGAGGTCTGTGGTCGCGGCGATTTGATCTTTGAGATGGGCGGCAGCGCCTCGCATCGAGCCCGCGAGGCTCGTATAGGTGAAGCCGTCTTTCGGCGCGTCCGTGTATTCCGTCTTCAGTCCGGCATCTTCAAGCGTGATCGCGCCCGAGAGATTCTTCGAGTCGAGCAGAAAGACCCCGCCCGGCCCCACGACGACATGGTCGAGGTTGCCGTACTTCCCAGCGCGGTCGTGAACGCTCTTCCAGCTTCGTGCCTCCAGCTTCTTGAGGACGCGGCCGGTCTGACGCTCGCCTTCGGCTCCGCGTTTCCACTTCGCAATGAACTCGGGCGGGTCATCCCACGTCCAGACGATCATGCCCAACACGCCACCGAGGATCAGACCGGCATCGAACTCGCCGAGGGGAACGTAGAGCCACGCCGGCACGGCGAGTCCGACTCCCATAAGAAGTGCGCCGACGAAGACTGGGCGGTTGCGTCGCCGCCATGCGCGTAAGCCGTGCTCGTAGTAGTCGAGCGCAGTGTGGCCTGCGTCGGATCTTGAGAGCCATGGAAGGTGCATCGGCGATCACATCGGCATAACGGTGCGCGACGTGAAGCCCCTCGTTCGATCAGTCAGCCCGCGCTGCGGGTGCGAGGCCACGGTGCTGCTCGCCTACAGGGATGGAGTTCCCCCGCCTATGCGTAGCTCCGCATAGGCGGGGCTATGACGAGTTCGGGGCTATGCGGAGTCGGGCCGACGGCGGGACCCGAAGTGCTGTCTCGCTGAGGGGTTGGGCCGGCTGACTCGTTGCCGGGGCTGCGCATAGTCCGGATGCTTCTTCCGGTGTTGTCGTCCCGGAAAGGAGCACTACGTGTCAGTCGAATTGTGGACCCTCGAAACGCTGGTCGAGGCGTACAAGCAGCATCAGCGCCGCACGCGCGGGCTGCGTGAGCAGACGCTGCACGGTTACGAGCGCTTCGTGAGGCTGTTCGTCTGCGCGGCCCTCGGTGATGATCCGATCGATCCAAGGCAGCTCGGCCCCGCCGATGTCGTCGGGTTCATGGCCGCGATGCGGGGGCGCTTCTCTCCCCGCTCGATGAAGGCGGTTCGTACCGCGCTGCGCTCGTTCTTTCGTTTCCTGCGCGTCGAGGGGCTGTGTGACGAGCGGCTCGAGGCGGCGCTCCCGAGGGTCGCGCATTGGCGGCTGTCGACGCTTCCTCGCTGCCTGAGCGACGAGCAGCTGGCGCTGGTGCTCGCGTCGCTGGATGCGTCCAGGTCGTGCGGGCGCAGGGACCGAGCGATCGTGGTCTGTCTGGCGAGCTTGGGCCTGCGACCGGGTGAGCTCGCCGACCTGCGGCTCGAGGACATCGACTGGCGCGCCGGCACCATCCTGCTGCGCGAGCGCAAGACCCGCCGCGGCGCCGTGCTGCCGCTTCCGCGCGAGGCCGGCCGGGCGGTCGTCGCCTATCTGCGCGAGGAGCGCCCGGCGACCAAAGAGCGGCGCGTGTTCGTGCAGCAGCTCGGGGTCGCGCGCGGCCGGCCGCTGACGGGCAACGCCGTCTCGGGCGTCGTCGTGCGGGCGCTTCGGCGCGGCGGAGTCGAGGCGCCGCTCGCGGGTGCCTACGTCTTGCGCCACACGGTGGCGAGCCGGCTGGTGCGGCGAGGAGCGAGCCTGAAGGAGGTCGCCGACTTGCTCGGCCACCGCGCGCTCGACACGACGACGATCTACGCCAAGCTCGATCTGGCGGCGCTGCGCGAGGTCGCGCTTCCCTGGCCGGAGGAGGTGACCCGGTGACGGCGCCGAGCTTCCTGCCGCTGGTCGACGACTACCTTGCCTACCGGCGCGGGCTGGGTTTCGCGCTGGAGACGCCGGCCTGGCTTTTGCGCGACTTCGCCCGCTACGCCGACCGGCGCGGACACCGGGGCCCGCTGACGAGCGAGCTCGCGGTCGGCTGGGCGCTCTCGTCGCGCTCGAGCGATCCGGCCCAGCCCGCTCGGCGGCTGGCGGCGGTGCGTCAGCTCGCCCGCTACCTGGCGCTGCTCGAGCCGGCGACCGAGGTGCCGCCGGACGGGCTGCTCGGCCGGGTGCCGCACCGCCGGCGGGCGCACATCTACAGCGAGGTCGAGCTCGCCGCGCTCCTGCGTGAGGCGAGCCTGCTGCTGCCCCGGCGCGGGCTGCGCCCGCGCACCTACGTGACCTTCTTCTCGCTGCTCGTCTCGACCGGGCTGCGGCTGTCGGAGGCGTGCCAGCTCGACTGCGGCGACGTCGACCTCGACGCCGGCGTCCTCACCACTCGGGAAGGCAAGTTCCGCAAGAGCCGTCTCGTCCCGCTCCATCCGAGCGCCGCCGCGGCGCTCGCCCGCTACGCCGCCGAGCGCGACCGATGCTGCGACCCGGTCGAGCCCGGCCGCTTCTTCCGCACCGAGCGCGCCCCGGCGCTCACCGCCGCGGCGGTCGAGAAGACGTTCAGCCGGATCAGGCAGCGGCTCGGCTGGACTGCGCAGGGGCGGGCATGCCGCCCGCGGATCCACGACCTGCGCCACACCTTCGCCGTCCGCCGGCTGCTTGGCTGGTACGAGGAAGGCGCCGATCTCGAGCGCAAGCTACTCGCCCTCTCCACCTACCTCGGCCACGCCAAGGTCAGCGACACCTACTGGTACCTGACCGGCGTCCCCGAGCTGCTGGCGATCGCCGGCCAGCGCTTCGAGCGCTACGCCCGAACCGAGCAAGGAGGCACATCATGAGCCCGACACCGGCCGGCTTCCCGGCGCTGCTACAGGAATTCTTCCAGCGGCGCCTACTCGCCGAGCGCGGCGCCAGCGCGCACACGATCGCGAGCTACCGCGACACCTTCGAGCTGCTGCTCCGCTACGCCGAGCAACGCACCGGACGGACAGCGTCGGCGCTGACCCTCGACGACCTCGACGCGCCGTTGGTGCTCGACTTCCTCGACCACCTCGAGCAAGCGCGCGGCAATTCGCCGCGCACCCGCAACCTCCGCCTGACCGCGATCCGCTCCTTCATGCGCCACGCCTCGCTCCGCGATCCCGCCGCGCTGCCGATCGCCCAGCGCGTCCTCGCCATCTCCCCGAAGCGCTTCGACCGGCCCGCGCTCGACTTCCTCTCCCGCGCCGAGGTCGAAGCGCTGCTCGACGCGCCCGACCCCACCAGCTGGAGCGGCCAGCGCGACGCCGTCCTGCTCGCCGTGCTCTACAACAGCGGCGCCCGCGTCTCCGAGCTCGTCGGCCTGCGCGTCGCCGACCTGCTCCTCGACCGCGCCTCCGCCCTCCACCTCCACGGCAAAGGGCGCAAGGAGCGCATCGTCCCGCTCTGGAAGAGCACCGCCGCGAAGCTGCGCGCCTGGCTTCGGCGCATCGACCAAAGCCCCGACGCGCCCGTCTTCCCCAACCGCGCCGGCAAACCACTGACCCGCTCCGGCGTCGAGCAGCGCCTGCGCGTCGCGGTCGCGAACGCGTCCCCGCGCTGCCCCTCCCTCGCCGCACGGCCGATCTCGCCGCACACGCTGCGCCACACGACCGCGATGCACCTGCTCCAGTCCGGCGTCGACATCACCGTCATCGCCCTCTGGCTCGGCCACGAGGACACCGCCACCACCCACCTGTACATCGAAGCCGACCTCGCCATGAAGGAAGCCGCGCTCCGACGCCTCGACGAACCGTCGCTCAAGCCGGTGCGCTACACGGCCTCCGACCGGCTGCTCGCCTTCCTCGAGGCGCTCTGACTATGCGGAGCACGACCTCGCCGCAACGCCCAAAGCCACGCGGCCCACCGCCACGACTCCGCATAGCCCCGAACTCGTCATAGCCCCGCTTTCGTGGACAGCCTCCAACAAACCCAGGGTCATTCAGATCGGACGGCGGCGAGTGCCGCGAGGAGGCAGAGCAACTCGGCCGCCACCTCTTCGGCGATCGCGCGGCAGACTAGCCTGGTTGCTGAAGCTCTGCCGCGTCGCGGACGAGGATCGGGATCGACCGTCGCTGCCGATCGTCCACCAGCACATCGAGCGTGTAGAGGCCGAAGTGCTCGGCGTGCCAGCCGATCCCGGCGGGGATGAGGATGCCCGGGTCGAGAGCGGGGTGATATTGCGGTGGGAGCTCATCGACGGGACCGAAACCTGCCGTCAGTACCTCTTGCTCCTCCCGCTCGGGATCGATCAGCTTCACCGCGATCGTGTGTGCCTCCTGGAACTCGTACGAGGCGCCGGCGATCCGCATCATCAGGAAGATGCCCACGTCGGCGGGCACCTCGGGGACCCACACGGAATCGAGCCCGGCACCGACGAGGGTGGCGGTGCCGTCAGGCGTCACCTCTGCGAAGCGGCAGGCGAGCGCCCAGGCAACGTCCACGTGTTAGCGGGAGACCTTCACGCGGCCGGCAGAAGTCGCGGTGGCGATGATCTTCCTCTGAGCCGCGAGTACGTCTGCCAGCGCCCGACGCGTCGCAGGGCTGCCAACGACTCCGACGGTCTTTGTCTTGAAGTTGAAAATCAGGGTCTGCATCGCTTAGGCGCAGTATGCCCGCAGTTGGAGGCGTCCAACAGAGAACAACCGTTCCGGTGATCGGCCGCGAGAGCCGATCCTTGATCCCTCGATCCGTCGTGACCGTGCTGGGGCGGAAGTTCGGCAAATGTCGGCTCTCGGGCCATTCCTCGACGCATGTCGATCGTGGCGGATCTCGCCTAACGGAGCGGCGTGGGAGTCGAACCCACCCAGCGCCGGGTTACGACGCCTCACCGGTTTTGAAGACCGGCTGGGCCACCGGGCCCTGCCGCTCCGGTCCGAGCCTAACCGCGCACGCGCAGGTCGGGCTCGAGCTGCGACGTCCGCGGGATCAGGCGTCGGGGGCGAACGACTCCGTCTCCCACTCCGACGGCTCGAAGGCCTTGCCGGGCCAGCCGCCGAGCGAGAGGACGACGGTGCCCGCGGCCTGCGCGACGGCGTTGCGCTCCGCGAGCGGGTCGCGGACGTAGACGAACGTGCCCGCGGGCGCGTCGACCTCCTCGCCGGCGATCGTGAAGCGCGCGTGCCCGCTGAACACGACGTAGAGCTCCTCGTGCCCGCCCTCGCCCTCGGCGTGCTGCTTGATCACCTCGTCGCCGTCGGCGCCGCGCCAGGCGTTGATGCCGAACGAGCGGATGTCGAAGTGGTGGCGGATCGGCGCCCAGTACGGCCACTTCTCGGCGACGATGTCGTCCAGGTGCGCTGCGGTGTAGGCGCTCACGTTCTGCCTCCTCGATTGGATAACTGGTGTTATCCTAATCACTGGTTAGCTAACTCGTCAAGCTTGAAAGGAGGTTATTCAGATGGCCGATCTCGAGCTCGTACGGGACTTCGTCAACAGCGCCGAGCTCGAGGAGCAGCGCGACGACCTGCTGGACGCGCGCGGCCTCGTGCGGTGGCTCGCCCTGCATCGTCTTGCGGGACCGCACGCCCGCGCAAGGGAGGCGGATGCCGCCGACGCGCGGGCCGTGCGCGAGGCTCTGCGCGAGCTGCTGCGCGCGAACAACGGCATCGCCGTCGACGAGGCGGCCGCGGCCGCCACGCTCGACGCGGCCGCGCAACGCGCCGGGCTCGCGGTGCGCTTCGACGCCGGCGTCATCCGGCTCGTCCCGCGGGAGCGCGGCGTCCGGGGAGCGCTCGGGAGCGTCCTCGCCGCCGCCGCCGAGGCGATGGCCGACGGCTCCTGGCAGCGCCTCAAGGCCTGCCGCTCCGACACGTGCCGCTGGGCGTTCGTCGACCACGCCCGCAACCGCTCGCGGCAGTGGTGCTCGATGAGCGTCTGCGGCAACCGGGAGAAGGCCCGCGCCTTCCGGGAGCGGCATGCGTAAGGGGCTGCGCCTCGCGGTGCCGCTGCTGCCCGCCATCCTCGCGCTCGGCGCCTCGGTCGGCGTCCTGGCCCGCGCGTCGCACTTCTCGGCCACGGCGGCGATCGTCATGTCGGCGACGACGTTTGCCGGATCGTCTCAGGTCGCGGCGATCTCCTTGCTCGGCGCAGGAGGGGGCGTCGCGGCCGCCGTCGTGGCCGCGTTGCTGCTGAACGCGCGTTACGTGCCCATCGGCATCACCGTCGCCCGGTCGTTCCGCGGCCGGATCTGGCAGAGGCTCGCCGAGGCCCAGCTCGTCGTCGACGAGTCGTGGGCCCTCGCCGGCGGCGGAACCGCGCGCTTCGACCGGCGCGTGATGCTCGGCATCGGCTCCGGGCTTTGGGTCGCCTGGGTGGGCGGGACCGCGGTCGGCGCGCTGCTCGGCGGCGTCGTGAGCGACCCGTCCGCGTTCGGGCTCGACGGCGCGTTCGCCGCGCTCTTCCTCGCCCTGCTCGTCGCACAGCTCGGCGACCGGCGCGCCGTCGCCGCCGCCTTGACGGGTGCGGCGATCGCAGCCGCGCTGACGCCGCTGACGCCGCCCGGCGTGCCGATCATCGCGGCCACCGCGGCCGTCGTCGTCGGCTGGAGGCGCGCGTGAGCGCCGCCTGGGTGACCGTGCTCGCGGTCGGCGCGGGCACCGTCGTGCTCAAGTCGGTCGGCCCGGTCGGCGTCGCCAACAAGGAGCTTCACCCGCGCGCGGCCGAGCTCCTCTCGATGGTGGGCCCCGCGATCCTCGCGGCGCTCGTCGTCGCCGAGACGTTCGCCCACGGGCGCTCGCTCGTCGTGGACGCGCGCCTCGCGGGCGTCGCCGCCGGCGCGGCCGCGATCGCGTTGCGCGCGCCGCTGTGGGTCGTGATCGTCGCGGGCGCCGCCGCGACCGCGGCCGTCCGGCTCGTCTCCTAGGGAAAGCGCGCGAGCAGCTCGTCCGGCGACAGGTCGGCCAGCGAATCGAGCACGAGGTCGGCCGTCCCGTCGAGGCCGATGTCCCGCGTCACCGCGTTGGGGATGCCGACGACGTAGATGCCGGCCCGCTTTGCGCCGAGCGCGCCGTTCGGCGAGTCCTCGAACGCGATCGCCTCCTCGGCCGAGACGCCGAGCCGCTCGAGCGCCTCGAGATACAGCGTCGGCCGCGGCTTCGCGCGCTCCTCGTCGTGGTCGGCGGTGACGATCGCGTCCCAGCCGATCTCGCGCTCGAGCCGTACGAGGTGCATGTCGATCCAGCGGCGCGACGCGCTCGAGACGATCGCCCGCTTCAGGCCGTGCCGCTCCGCGGCGGCGAGGTACTCGGAGATCCCCGGCCGCAGCTCCTCCGCCTCGATCAGCGTCAGTTCGTGCGCGTAGCGCAGCTCGTTCAGGGTCTCACGCTCCACCGGCCCGCCGACGAGCTCCTCGAGGTGCGCCCACGGGTCCCAGCCGCCGACGGTGCCGACCATCAGGTTCCACAGCTCGGGCGGCAGCTCGTGGCCGTGCTTGCGATAGAGCCACTGCCAGCCGGCCCGCGAGGCGGTCTCGGTGTCGAGGATGAGGCCGTCGAAATCGAAGAGAAAGGCACGGATCGCCACGACGATGCAGAGTACGCGCGTGGCGATCCTGGGCGTCGACGTGGGCGGAACATTCACCGACGCCGTTCTCTTCGACGGCGGCGTCGTTCGCACGGCCAAGGTTCCGACCGCCGCCAGGCAGGAGGAGTCGGTGCTCGCCGCGGCACGCGCCGTCGGCGCGACCGGCGTCGAGCGCTTCGCGCACGGCACGACCGTTGCGACGAACGCGCTGCTCGAGCGGCGCGGCGCGCGCACCGCCTTCGTCGGCAACGCGGGCTTCGAGCACCTCCTGCACCTGCGGCGCCAGACGCGTGCGCACCTGTACCGGCCGTGCGCGCCGCAGCCCGAGCCGCTCGTTCCGCTGGAGCGCTGCCACGGCGTGGAGGGGCGCCTCGGCCCGGACGGCGAGCTCGTGCCGCTCGATCTCTCGACCCTGCCGGACATCGGCGACGCCGAGGCGGTCGCGGTGTGCCTGCTCTTCGCCTTCCGCGACGCGCGGCACGAGGCTGCGGTCGCGGGCGAGCTGCGTGCTCGGCATCCCGGCGTGCACGTCGTGGCGTCGCACGAGGTCGCGCCGGAGTTCCGCGAGTACGAGCGCGCGTCGACGACGGCGGCCGACGCGTATCTCGCGCCCGTCTCGGCGCGCTATCTGCGCGCGCTCGCAGGGGCGGCGCGGGAGGGCGGGCTGCCGGAGCCCCTGGTGATGCTCTCGTCGGGCGGCGTCGCCACGGTCGACGAGGCCGCGGCGCATCCCGCGACGATCCTCGTCTCCGGGCCTGCCGCGGGCGTCGTCGGGGCGGGCCTCGTCGCGCGTCGCGCGGGCTTCGAGCACGCGATCGCGTTCGACATGGGCGGGACGTCCACCGACGTGTGCCTGCTTCCCGACGGCCGTGCCGCCCGTGTCGCCGAGCGCGTCGTCGCCGGCCTGCCGGTGCGTGTGCCGACCGTCGACGTGCACACGGTGGGCGCGGGCGGCGGCTCGCTCGTCCGCGTCGACGCGGGCGGCGCGATCCGCGTCGGCCCCGAGAGCGCGGGCGCGCACCCGGGACCCGCCTGCTACGGCGCGGGAGGAGGCGCGACCGTCACCGACGCGAACCTCCTGCTCGGGCGGCTGCCGGCGGAGCTGCCGGGCGGGCTCGTGCTCGACCGCGACGCGGCGGAGCGCGCCCTCGCGGGGATCGATCCGCAGGCGGCGGTCGACGTCGTCAACGCGGAGATGCTGCGCGCGCTGCGGGTCGTCTCCGTCGAGCGCGGTCACGATCCGCGCGATTTCGCGCTCGTCGCGTTCGGCGGCGCGGGGCCGTTGCACGCGTGCGCGCTCGCGGAGGAACTCGAGATCGAGGCGGTACTCGTTCCCGCGGCGGCGGGCGTGCTGTCCGCGCTCGGGCTCGTCGCGAGCGAGGAGCGGCGCGACAGCGTCGCCTCGTATCTCTGCCCGCTCGCCGAGGCCGGCGAGCTGCCGGCGGAGGGCACGGCCGACCTCCGCTACCGCGGGCAGTCGTTCGAGCTGTCCGTCCCGCTCCAGCCGGAGCTCGCGCAGGCGTTCCACCGCGCGCACGAGGAGCGCTACGGCTACGCCGACCCCTCGCGCGAGATCGAGCTCGTGGCCGTGCGCACCGCGGATGTCACGCCCGGACCGGAGGTCACCTTCGGAGTCACGTCCCCGCAGCGGGTGACGGGGCCCCTCCTGCTGGAGCTTGCCGGGGCGACGTGCTGGGTGCCCGACGGCTGGCACGGCGAGACGAACACCGACGGCACACTGGTGTTGCGTCGATGAGGTGGGCGCGATGAACGTCGAGCTCCAGGTGATCGGCAGCGCCCTGCGCGCGGTCGCGGAGGAGATGGGCGCCGTGCTGATCCGCTCCGCCTTCTCCGCGAACATCAAGGAGCGCCGCGACTGCTCGACCGCCGTCTTCGACGAGGCCGGCCGGATGATCGCGCAGGCCGAGCACATCCCCGTGCACCTCGGGGCCATGCCGGACGCGGTAGCGGCGGCCATGACCCTGGGTTTGACCCCCGGCGAGACGTGCATCTTGAACGACCCGTTCACCGGGGGCACGCACCTGCCGGACGTGACGCTCGTCTCGCGCACCGCGCTCGGCTACGCCGTCTCGCGCGCGCACCACGCCGACGTCGGCGGCATGGAGCCCGCGAGCCTGCCGGCCTTCTCGCGAGAGCTGTACCAGGAGGGGCTGATCGTCCCGCCGGTGCGGCTCACCGACGAGGTGCTCACGCTCTTCGTCGCGAACGCGCGCAACCCGCAGGAGCGCCGCGGCGACCTCCGCGCCCAGATGGCCGCGCACCGTCTGGCCGAGCGTCGCATCGACGAGCTCTGCGCGCGGCGCGGCCGCGAGCGGGTCGCCGCCGCGATGGACGAGCTGCACGAGTACTCGGAGCGGATGGTCCGCGCCGCGATCGCCCGTCTCCCGGCCGGCCGCTGGAGCGCCGAGGACGTCGTCGAGGCGGTGGAGGGAGAGCTGGCGATCCGCTGCACCGTGGAGGTGCGCGGCGAGGAGGTTCACGTCGACTTCGCCGGGACCGCGCCGCAGCATCCGGGGAACCTCAACTGCCCGCTCGCCGTCACGCGGTCGGCCTGCTACTTCGTCGTCCGCTGCCTCACCGAGCCGGACCTACCCGCATCCGGCGGCGCGTTCGCGCCGGTTCGCGTCACTGCGCCCGAGGGCTGCCTCGTCAATGCGCGCGCGCCCGCCGCGGTCGTCGCCGGCAACACCGAGACGTCGTCGCGCATCGTCGACGTCGTCTTCCGCGCGTTCGGCGAGGCGCTGCCGGTGCCCGCGCAGGGACAGGGGACGATGAACAACGTCGCGCTCGGCAACGACCGCTTCACGTACTACGAGACGATCGGCGGCGGCCAGGGCGCGTGCCCGGACGCCGACGGCCCGTCCGGCGTGCACGTCGCGATGTCGAACACGCTGATCACGCCGGTCGAGGCGCTCGAGCTGTCCTATCCGCTCCGCGTCGAGCGCTGGGAGCTGCGCGCGGGCTCGGGCGGAGCGGGCGCGCGTCGCGGCGGCGACGGCGTCGTGCGCGAGCTGCGCGTGCTCGAGGACTGCCGGCTCTCGGTGCTCGCGGAGCGCCGCGCGCACGGGCCGCACGGCGCGCGCGGCGGCGAGGACGGCGCGCCCGGACGCACGCTCGTGAACGGCGAGGAGCAGCCCGCGAAGGTGACGATGCAGCTCGCCGCGGGGGACGTCGTGCGGATCGAGACGCCGGGCGGCGGCGGCTTCGGCCTGCCCTCGAAAAATCGCGCAAACAGCCCTCGGAACATCGACGTCGACCCGCTCGAAAAATCGAACTCATGGTAGACTGCGCCCATGTCGGCACCGATAACCAGGCTCGTCGCCAGGCGAATCGACGAGGTCGTCCGCAGACGCCTGGGTGAGGAGCCGGTTGTCGCCCTCCAAGGGCCGCGGACGGTCGGCAAGTCCACGCTCCTCCGTCAGATCGCAACCTCTGCCGGAGTGCCGGTCCTCGACCTCGACGACCTGGCCACGCGCGACGCGGTCGCGGCCGATCCGGGTCTCTTCGTCTCGGGGCCGGAGCCGGTTTGCATCGACGAGTATCAGAAGGCGACGCCGGTCCTGGATGCGATCAAGGCGGAGCTGAACCTCGAGCTCCATCCGGGACGGTTCTTGATCACAGGCTCCACGCGATACGACGCGCTTCCGGCTGCGGCGCAAGCACTGACGGGTCGGCTGCACGTGGTGACGATCTACCCGCTGTCCCAGGGTGAAGTTGCCGGGTTGCGCGAGAACCTGATCGAGCGCTTGATCGACGATCCGGCTACCGTCGTCGCTCAGGTGACCGCGTCGCAGACGACGCGCGACCAGTACATCGAGCGTGTGGTCGCCGGAGGCTTCCCGCTGGCGCTCGGCCGGCAGCTATCGGTACGAGGTCGGTGGTTCGACGACTACGTGGCCCTGACCCTCGAACGTGACGTCGCCGAACTCTCGAAGGTCCGCCAGAGAGAAGCGCTCCCCCGCCTGCTGCAGCGGATGGCCGGCCAGACGGCCCAGGTTCTGAATGTTGCGAAGGCTGCGCAGTCGGTTCGGATGGATTCGGAGACCGCGGAGGCCTACCTGAGGCTCCTCGAAGCGGTGTTCCTCGTTCATCGGCTCGGTGCCTGGGGAACGACGCTCCGTGCGAGGGCCTCGTCGAAACCCAAGATCCATGTCGTCGACTCCGGCGTTGCGGCGCGGCTCCTGCGGCTGTCCGCGCCGAAGCTCGCCAGGCTCGACCCGACGTCGTTGCAGCAGTTCGGCCACCTGCTCGCGTCGTTCGCGGTCAACGAGGCGATCAAGCAGGTTTCGTGGCTTGACGGAATCGCAGGCTGCGGCCACTGGCGAACCTACGACGGCGACGAGGTCGATCTCGTGGTGGAGCGCGAGGACGGTTCCCTCATTGCGCTGGAGGTGAAGGCAGGCGGGAGGGTTGCGGGCGACGACTTCAAGGGGTTGCGGAAGCTGCGTGATGCAACCGGAGATGCATTCATCGCAGGTGTCATCCTTTATCTCGGTACGCGCTCCTACACCTACGACGACCGTCTGCACGTCATGCCGGTGGACCGGCTCTGGACGGAGATCCACTAGTTCGCCTCGTAGGCCCCGCCCGCGGCGCGGGCGTACCCTGTGGCGATGGACCGATCCGTCACCGTCGCCTGCGTGCAGGCCGAGCCCGTGATCCTCGACCTCGGGCGGACGCTCGACCGGCTCGAGAGCCTCGCCGCCGAGGCCGCGCGCAACGGCGCCGGGCTCGTCGTCTTCCCCGAGACGTTCGTGCCCGTCTATCCCTCGTCGCGCTGGGCGAAGGCATTCGCGGGTTGGGAGAACGACGCCGCGAAGCAGGTCTTCGCGCGCCTCGCGCAGAACTCGGTGGCCGTCGGCTCGCCGTCCGAGCGCCGGCTCGGCGCGTGCGCGCAGGAGCTCGGCATCTGGCTCGTCACCGGCGTGAACGAGGTCGAGCCCGAGCGCCCGGGCACGATCTACAACTCGCTGCTCTACCACGCGCCCGACGGCACGCTCGCGCTGCACCACCGCAAGCTCGTGCCGACGAACCACGAGCGGCTCGTTTGGGGCCAGGGCGACGGTCGCGGCCTCACGGCGGTGGAGACCGGCTTCGGCCGCATCGGCGGCCTGATCTGCTGGGAGAACTACATGCCGCTCGCGCGCTTCGCGCTCTATGAGGCGGGCATCGAGATCTACGTCGCCTCGACCGCCGACGACGGGGACGCGTGGCAGTCGACGCTCGTGCACATCGCGCGCGAGAGCAGGGCATACGTCGTCTCCGCCGCCCACTTCCAGCGCGCGTCGTCGTATCCCGACGACTTCCCTCTGCGGAGCGAGCTGGAAGGCGCGGGCACGCTCGGCCGCGGCGGCAGCGCGATCCTCGCGCCCGACGGCTCGTACCTCGCCGGCCCCGTCTACGACGAGGAGCAGATCCTCTACGCCGAGCTCGACCCGTCCCGCCTGCTCGCCGAGCGGCAGCGCTTCGACCCCGTCGGCCACTACAACCGGCCCGACGTGCTCAGCCTCGCCGTCAGCCCTGCAGCTCGCGCGGCCGATGCGACGCCGAGTACACGTCCTTCCGCACGATCAGCCCGTCCCTGAGCGGGAACACGTCGACGCCGTCCCACTCGAGCCGGCGCCCGTCCTTCGTCACGTTCGCCGTCCACTCGGAGACGGCGAAGTCGTCGCCGGCCTGGAAGCTGCGGCCGCGAAAGCGCAGGTCGGGGTTGTTGCGGAAGATGGCGGCGATGTGCTCGCGCACCGCGTCGGCGCCCTCGGCCCGCTCGCCCGCCGTGTGGTTGTCGAACACGATCTCCGGATGGTGCAGCGCGTGGATCGCGTCGAGGTCCTGGCGGTTCCACGCGTCGTTGTAGCGGTCGATCAGCTCGGTGACCTGTGTGGGGTTCATCGCGACAGTGTCCCACGCCGGCGCAGGACGCGCTCGTCGCCGACGCGGCGCGTGAGCCCGTCGGCGTCGAAGCGCTCGAGCAGCAGCTGCGCGGTCTTGCGGCCCACGCCCAGCAGATCGCGGAACCGGGCCAGCGCGATCCGGCCTGCCGACTCGCATTCGGCCACGAGAGCTTCGCGCGCTCGGTCGTACGCCTCCGCGGAGATCGCGTACCCGTCGCCGACCCGCACGAGGCGCCCCTGCTCCTCGAGGAAGCGCGCGAGCGCAGGGTCGTCGATCTTGCGCGGGTCGAGCCCGAGCTGCGCCTCCAGCTCGGCGGCCGCGTCGACGCGCGCGCCGAGCGCCGCGGTCGCGCCCGGAAGATAGAGCTTCGCGCCGCGCCGCTCGAGGCCGAGCAGCGGCACGATCGCCGTCGCCCAGGGCTCCGAGGGCGGCGGGACGCCGGGGTCGAGCGGGTCCGTGCCGGCGATCCGCCGCTCGAGCTCCGCGCGGAGCTCGGCGAGCCACGCCGGGGAGAAGATCCACCCGTCCGCCGTCTGCACGCCCTCGATCGCGCCGTCCGCGAGATGGCGGAGCGTCTCGGCACGCACCGGCTCGTGCACGATCGCCGCGATCGCGCCGTGCTCGACGAGCTCCATGCGCCCGGCGCTCGCATGCCGCGGCGGGGCGGGGTCGATCACGCGCCCGCCGCCGACGGTCGTCCCGGCCCGCAGCACGACGCGGTCGCCGCGGGCCGCGACGACGGGCTCCGCGAGACGGAGCTGCGCCCAGCGCTCGCCGACCCGCACGACGCGCGCGAGCACGGCTGCGGTCCCGTGATGCACGAGCACGCGCGGCGGTATCTCCGCGAGCGCCTCGAGCACGACGTCGAGGCGATAGCTCGAGGGATACGCGCCTGGCGTGACGAGCGCGTCGCCGCGCCTGAGCTCGCTCCGCTCGACCCCCGGCAGCGCGACGGCGACGCGCTGCCCCGGCTCGGCCCGGTCGACCGCGTGCTCGTGCACCTGCACGCTCCGCACGCGCACGAGGCGCGCGCCCGGCTCGGCCTGCAGCTCGTCGCCTTCGCCGAGCGAGCCCGACCACAGCGTCCCCGTCGCGACGGTGCCGATCCCGCGCAGCGAGAACACGCGGTCGACGTAGAGGCGCGTCGCCGTGCCTCGCGCAGCGCGCTCCTGCGATTGCGCGGTCTGCATCAGCGCGCCGCGCAGCTCGTCGAGCCCTGCGCCGGTGCGCGCGCTCACCGCGACGACGGGCGCGCCGGGCACGAGCTCCTCCGCCTCCGCTCGCGCCAGCTCGAGCGTCTCCTCGTCGACGAGGTCGGACTTCGTCAGCGCGACGACGCCGCGCTCGATCCCGAGCAGCCGCAGGATCGCGAGATGCTCGAGCGTCTGCGGCCGGGCGCCCTCCGCGGCGTCGATCACGAGGAGGAAGAGCTCGATGCCGGTGGCGCCGGCGACCATCGTGCGGACGAACCGCTCGTGCCCGGGGACGTCGACGACGGAGAGCTGCGTGCCGTCGGGCAGCTCGAGCGGCGCGTAGCCGAGGTCGATCGAGATCCCGCGCTCGCGCTCCTGTGGCAGGCGGTCGGTGTTCCTGCCGGTCAGCGCCTCGACGAGCGTCGTCTTGCCGTGGTCGATGTGACCGGCGGTGCCGACCGTCAGCGGCATGCGCTCACGGCGGCCGCGACCTCGTCGACCTCCGCGTCGGTAAGGGTCAGACAGTCGAGCAGGAGCTTCCCGTCGCGCACGACGCCGACGACCGGCGGCTCGCCGTGACGGAGCGGCGCGGCGAGCGGCTCCTCGACCGCGCAGGCGAAGCTCTCGAGCTCCGCGAGCGGCAGCGCGCCGCCGCCGACGCGGCCGACGGTCTCCTCGACCGTGCCGCCCACGAGCGACGCGAGCCGCTCCGCACGCGCGCGCACCGTGCCCGCGTCCTGCCCCAACATCCGCAGCACCGGGATGCGCTCCGGCGCGTCGAGATAGAGGCGCAGCGTTCCTTCGAGCGCCGCGAGCGTGAGCTTGTCCGCGCGCATGGCGCGCTGCAGCGGATGGCGTCGCAGCCGCTCGACGAGGTCCGCGCGCCCGACCACGATGCCGGCCTGCGGGCCGCCGAGCAGCTTGTCGCCCGAGAAGCAGACGAGATCGGCGCCTGCCGCGAGCGACTCCTTCGCCGTCGGCTCGCCCGGGAGGTCGCCGAGCGCGCCCGAGCCCTGGTCGTCGACGAGCGGCAGCCCGTGCCGTCGCGCGAGCGCGGCGAGCTCCTCGAGCCGCGGCAGCTCGGTGAAGCCCACGACGCGGAAGTTCGACTGGTGGACGCGCAGGAGTAGCGCCGTCTCGGGCCCGATCGCCTTCTCGTAGTCCTTCGCCCGCGTGCGGTTCGTCGTGCCGACCTCGACGAGCCTGGCGCCTGAGCGCGCGAGCACGTCGGGGATGCGGAACCCGTCGCCGATCTCGATCAGCTCGCCGCGCGAGACGACCACCTCGCGGCCCTCGCCGAGCGCCGCGAGGGCGAGCAGCACCGCGGCGGCGTTGTTGTTCACGACGAGTGCGGCGTCCGCGCCGGTCAGCCGCCGCAGCAGCGGGGCGACGTGATCCTGCCGCGAGCCGCGCGCGCCGTCGCGCAGGTCGAGCTCGAGATTCGAGTAGCCGCGCGCCGTCTCGACGACCTGCGCGATCGCCTCCTCCGCGAGCGGCGCCCGCCCGAGGTTCGTGTGGACGATCACGCCCGTCGCGTTGAGCACCCGCCGCAGGCTCGGCGTGCGCACCGCGCGCAGCTCGTCGACCAGCCGCTCGGCCAGGTCGCCGGGGTCGGCGCCGGCGCGGATCTCCTCGCGCGCCCGGTCGAGCACGGTCCGCGCGGCGGCGACCGCGAGCGGGTCGTCCAGCCCGCGCACGAGCTCGTCCACCGACGGGAGGTCGCGCAGCTCCACGACGAGTAAGGCTACGTCGTTTCGCCGACGTGCAGCAGGAAGCCCTGGAGGAAGAGCGGACGGCCGTGCTCGTCGCTGACCGGCATTGTCTCGTCGAGTAGCGTCACGACGCGCCCGTCCTTGTGGACCATGCGGTACGTGCCGCGGAACGCCTCGCCCGTCGCATGCGTGCGGGTCGAGCCGGCGAGCGCGGCCTCACGGTCGTCCGGGTGGAGCAGCGTCGCCCAGAAGTCGTCCTCCTGAAGCCACCGCTCGGTCGGGTAGCCGAGCAGTTGCTCGATGTACGGGCTGATGTAGCTCGTGCGCATCGGGAAGCCCAGCGGGTTGACGTACGTGCAGATCGGCAGGTGCTCGACGAGCGTGCGGAAGCGGGCCTCCGACTCGACGAGCGCATGCTCGGCGGCGCGCCGCTTCGAGGCGTCGAGCGCGATCCCTCCGACGCCGACGATCGTGTCGCCGTCGCGCAGCGGCTCGATGTGAATGTCGAGGGTCCAGCGCCTCGTCGACTGCGTCAGCTGTGTCGGCTCTCCCTCGAGCGCGCGCTTGTGCGCTCTCACCACCTCGGCGCCGCGATCGCGCCCGCCGGCGAGGATCGTCTCGAGGTTCTTGCCGACCACCGTCCCGGCATCGCCGATGCCGAGCAGCGAGAGCGCGGCGCCCGACACGGACGTCAGCCGCAGGTCGCGGGACGTCGTCCAGACGAACGACGACGGAAGCTGCGCGAGCAGCAGCTCGACGTGTGCAGAGGGGCGGCGGCCTCCGAGCATCCGGTCAACAATCGGCAACGCAGCGGACGGACTTGAATCAGCGTGCGTCCGCCTTGTGCGGCTCGTCACCGCCGGAGAGAAGCAGCCGGTACGAGTCGAGCACGACGTGCACGGCTTCCTCGGGATCGTCGGTCACCGTCAGCAGCTCGAGATCCTCGGCCGCCACCATGCCGAGCGGTAGGACGTGCTCGCGCACCCAGGCGAGCACCGGCGCCCAGAACGTGCGGTCGACGAGCACGACGGGGAAGTGCAGCACCTTCCCCGTCTGGATCAGCGTGAGCGACTCGAACAGCTCGTCGACGGTGCCGAAGCCGCCGGGGAAGACGACGAAGCCTTCGGCCGCCTTCACGAACATCGTCTTGCGCGCGTAGAAGTGCCGGAAGGTGAGCGAGACGTCGAGATACGGATTCTCGCGCTGCTCGTGCGGCAGCTCGATGTTGAAGCCGACCGAGAGCCCGCCGCCCTCGCGGCAGCCGCGGTTCGCCGCCTCCATGACGCCGGGGCCCCCGCCCGTGACGACCGCCCAGCCGGCGTCGGCGAAACCATGCGCCGTCGCGCGGGCCAGCTCGTACGGCGGCGAGCCCTCGTGCACGCGCGCGGAGCCGAAGATCGACACTGCGGGACGGTCGATCCGCTCGACGGCCAGGAATCCGTCGTAGAACTCGTCGGCGATGATCGCGGTGTGCCGCCGCAGCTCCTCCGGCCCCTCCGCGTGGGCCTCGAGCAGGCGCCTGTCCTCCATCAGAGCCCGCCCGTGTGCTTCGTCGCGAGCATCGCACCGACGAGCAGGGCCGCAAGACCGAGGTAGAGCACGCCGATGAGCAGCGCGCGCGTGCGGTCGGGCGCGAACGCCTGCACCGGCACGCCGCCCTCGAACCGGATCACCGGCATGCGCCACGCCTCCGTCATCGAGCGGAAGATCTGGCCGCCGTCGAGGAACCCGATCGGGAGCAGGTTGAACGCGTTCAGGAGGAACGCGATGTTCGCGAGCACGACGAGCATCGTCGAGCCGCGCGCCGAGCCGACCGCCCACACGACGCCGGCTGCGGCGCCGCCCGCGGCGGGGCCCGCGAGCGAGATGAGCGCGTTCCGCCACGGCGTCAGCCCTGCGTGGCGGATCTTCACGTACGCGCCGATGAACGGGATGAACATCGGCGCCGACACCTCGAGCCCCTGCCGCCGCGCCTCGACCGCATGGCCGAGCTCGTGCACGAGGATCATCAGCACGAACCCGAGCGCGAACGTCCAGCTGTGGAACCAGAGCGTGTAGGCGGCGACGGAGATGAAGAAGCCGAAGAACTTGACGAAGACGAAGCCCCACTTGAGGGCCGTCGTGCCGACGAGCAGCGCGAGCGCGCCGATCCGCTCCAGCGCCTTCTTGACGTTCAGCCCGCCGCCGCGCGGCTGGACCGGCTCGTAGTCGCGCATCTCCTCCATCACCCGGTGGTATTCACGATCCGCGCCCCAACCACTCCTCGCCGCCCTCGTAGAACTCCTTCTTCCAGAGCGGAATCGTCTCCTTGAGCGTGTCGATCGCCTCCCGGCAGGCGTCGAGGGCGCCCGCCCGGTGCGGGGCGGAGACGGCGATCACGACGCTCGGCTCGCCGATCTCGACCCGGCCGACCCGATGGTGGATCGCGACCTTCGAGAGCCCGTGCTTCGCCGTCAGCTCCGTAGCGAGGGCGCGCAGCATCGGCTCCGCCATCTCCTCGAACGCCTCGTACTCGAGGTGCAGCACGGTCCGCCCGCGCGAGTGCCTGCGGACGGTGCCGACGAACGACGCGACGGCGCCCGCCTCGTCGTCCTCGGCCTCGGCGAGCACGGCGGCGACGTCGAGCGGCGCGGCGCTGATCGCGAAGCCGCCGCCCGAGACGGGTGGAATCAGCGCGACCTCGTCGCCGTCGTGCAGTGCGTGGCCCCGCTCGGCGTACGCGCGGTTGACGGCGTAGAGCAGGCCGGCCGGCTCGTCGCCGAGGGAGAGCCGCGCCCAGACGTCCTCGACGCGCTGGACGTCGTCGACCTCGAGTCGCGCGACTCCCGCGCGCTCGCGGAGGCCGGCGAAGAGGCGGACGGTGACGTGCATCTCCTGATCTTGCCCTACGGCGTACCCTGACCCTCGATGGGCATGTTCTTCCACTCGTCCGCGGCGGCGCCCGAGCGCCCGGCGGACCCGGCGGTGCGCCGCGCGAACCTCAGGCGGATCTGGCCGCTGTTCGCGGCGTACAGGGTCCGGCTCACGAGCCTGCTCGCGCTGATCGTCGTCGCCGCCGCCGTCGGCGTCGTTCCGGCGTTCCTGCTCAAGCACGTCATCCAGGCGATCAGCAGCCACAACGGGCACGCGCTCTCGTACAACGCCGGCGGCATGATCGCCGTCGCGGTCGCCACGGGAGTTCTCGGCGTGCTCCAGACCCTGCTCTCCAATCAGGTCGGCCAGAGCGTCATGCACGATCTGCGCGCGGCGGTGTTCCGCCACCTCCAGCGGCTCTCGCTCGCGTTCTTCACCCGCACGCGCACCGGCGAGGTGCAATCGCGGATCTCGAACGACATCGGCGGGGTGCAGAACGTCGTCACGAACACCGCGACCTCGATCGCCTCGAACGTCACGACCGTCGTCGCGACCATGGTGGGCATGGCTCTCCTGAACTGGGAGCTCGCACTGTTCGCGTTCGCGCTCGTTCCCTTCTTCGTGGTGTTGACGCGTCGCGTCGGCAACGAGCGTCGGAAGATCGCGAAGACGACGCAGGAGACGCTCGCCGACATCTCGAGCCTCGTGCAGGAGTCGCTGTCCGTCTCGGGGATCCTGCTGGGCAAGACGATGGGCCGCACCACCGAGCTGGCCGACCGGTTCGACTCGGACTCGCTCCGGCTCGCGGAGCTCGAGGTGCGCCAGCGCATGGCGGGACGTTGGGTGATGGCCTCGGTCCAGACGAGCTTCTCGATCATGCCCGCCGCCGTGTACTGGTTCGGCGGGCTCGCGTTCGCACATCCGTCGATTCCGATGCTCGTCTCCTTCACCGCGCTGCAGACACGGTTGTTCTTTCCCGTCGGCTCGCTGCTCGGAGTCGGGCTCGACGTGCAGACGTCGCTCGCGCTCTTCGACCGGATCTTCGAGTACCTCGACCAGCCGGTCGACATCGAGGAGAAGCCCGGCGCGGTCGCGAAGGTCGAGCCGGGCGACGTCGTGTTCGATCACGTGTCGTTCGACTACGCCGACACGCCCACGCTCGAGGACGTCTGCTTCACCGTGGCGGCCGGGACGACGACGGCGATCGTCGGTGAGACGGGCTCGGGCAAGACGACGCTCGGCTATCTCGCGGCGCGTCTCTACGACGTGAAGGAGGGCAGCGTGTCGATCGGCGGCGTCGACGTGCGCGACATGACGTTCGAGGCGCTCTCCGATCTCGTCGGCGTCGTGTCGCAGGAGACGTATCTCTTCCACGCGAGCGTGCGCGAGAACCTTCGCTTCGCGAAGCCCGACGCGACCGACGAGGAGCTGGAGGCCGCTGCGGAGGCGGCGCGCATCCACCACGTGATCGCCGCGCTGCCGCACGGCTACGACACGGTCGTCGGCGAGCGCGGCTTCCGCTTCTCGGGCGGCGAGAAGCAGCGCATCGCGATCGCCCGCACGATCCTCCGCAACCCGCCCGTCCTCGTCCTCGACGAGGCGACGAGCTCGCTCGACACCGCGACCGAGCGGCTCGTGCAGGAGGCGCTCGACCGGCTGGCGCAAGGGCGGACGACGATCGCGATCGCCCACCGCCTCTCGACGATCCGCGAGGCCGACCAGATCGTCGTGCTCGACGGTGGCCGCGTCGTCGAGGTCGGCAGGCACGAGGAGCTGATCCTCACGGGCGGCCGCTACACCACGCTCGCCTCGCGTGACGCCGATCTGGCACTCTTGACGAGTTAGGGTTGAGTCGGTGAGCCACTACTCCGCCTCGTTCAGCTTCACGCTGCGGACCCGCCTGGACGACAGGCCGGGCACGTTCGCCGATCTTGCGCGCGCGATAGCGGACGCCGGTGGGCTGCTCGACGCGATCGACCTCGTCCGGGTCGAGGCGGGACGCAAGGTACGCGACATCAGCGTGCTCGCCACGGACGGCGCTCACGCGGAGGCGATCGTGAAGGCATGCCGCGACGTGTCGGGCGTCACCGTCGAGAACGTCTCCGATCGCACCTTCCTGCTCCACCTCGGCGGCAAGATCCACATGAGCTCGAACGCGCCGGTGAAGACGCGCGACGACCTGTCGATGGCCTACACGCCCGGCGTCGCGCGCGTCTGCGAGGCGATCGCCGCGGACCCGGACCGCGCCTGGAACCTGACCATCAAGCGGAACACCGTCGCCGTCGTCACGGACGGCAGCGCGGTGCTCGGGCTCGGGGACATCGGCCCCGAGGCGGCGATGCCCGTGATGGAGGGGAAGGCGCTCCTGTTCAAGGAGTTCGGCGGCGTCGACGCCTGGCCGATCTGCCTCGACACGAAGGATCCGGACGCGATCGTCGCGACGGTCCAGGCGATCGCTCCGGGCTTCGGGGGCATCAATCTCGAGGACATCTCGGCGCCCCGCTGCTTCGAGATCGAGCGCCGGCTCCGCGAGTCCCTCGACATCCCGGTCTTCCACGACGACCAGCACGGCACGGCGGTGGTCGTGCTCGCCGCATTCCTGAATGCGCTGCGCGTCGTCGGGAAGCGCGTCGAGGACGTGCGGGTGGTCGTCACCGGTGTCGGCGCCGCCGGCGTCGCCGTCACCCGGACGCTGCAGGCGGCGGGCGTCCGCAACGTGGTGGGTTGCGACCGGGAGGGCGCCGTGTACCGGGGCCGCCCGGGGCTGACCGAGGTGAAAGCGGCCTACGCCGCGGACACGAACCCGGAGAACCTCCACGGCTCCGCGGACGAGGCGCTCGCAGGAGCCGACGTCTACATCGGGCTCTCCCAGCCGGGGGCCGTCTCGGTCGCCGGGATCGCGCGAATGGCGCCGGACCCGATCGTCTTCGCGATGGCGAACCCGACGCCGGAGATCCTGCCGGAAGAGATCGCGGGTCTCGCCGCCGTGATCGCGACGGGCCGCTCCGACTATCCGAACCAGATCAACAACGTGCTCGCATTCCCCGGGATCTTCCGCGGCGCCCTCGACGTCCGGGCGCGGACGATCACGGAGCGCATGGAGGTCGCGGCCGGCCACGCGATCGCCGCCGCCATCGCCGCAGAGGAGCTCGCGGCGGATTACATCGTTCCGAGCGTGTTCAACCGCGACGTGGTGCCGGCGGTCGCTTCGGCGGTCGCCCGCGCCGCCGAAGAGGACGGAGTGGCGCGACGCGTGCAAGAGCCGGCGGACGCCTCGTTCTCATAGAAACTACGATCCGTTCGTGGCGGTGAGCGACGGGCACCGGACGGAGTCCGGCATCGAGCTGAAGCCGGTCTACTCGGCCGACGATGCGCGCAGGCCGCTCGAGCCGCCGGGCGAGTATCCGTACACGCGCGGGCCGTACCGCGACATGTACCGCGGCCGCCCCTGGACGATCAGGCAGTACGCCGGCTTCGCGTCGGCGGAGGAGTCGAACGAGCGCTACCGGTATCTGCTCGCCGCCGGGCAGACGGGGCTCTCGGTCGCCTTCGACCTGCCGACGCAGCTCGGCTACGACTCCGACGACCCGCGCGCGCTCGGCGAGGTCGGGCGCACCGGCGTCGCGATCGACTCGCTCGCCGACATGGAGATCCTGCTTGACGGGCTTCCGCTCGCCGAGGTGTCGACCTCGATGACGATCAACGCCCCCGCGTCGCTGCTCCTGCTGCTGTACGAGCTCGTGGCGGAGAAGCAGGGCGTCGCGCCCGCCGCGCTGCACGGGACGGTGCAGAACGACATCCTCAAGGAGTACGTCGCGCGCGGGAACTACATCTTCCCGCCGAAGCCGTCGATGCGGCTCACCACCGACCTGTTCGCGTACTGCGCGGAGCGGATCCCGAAATGGAACACGATCTCCATCTCCGGGTATCACATCCGCGAGGCCGGGTCGACGGCGGTGCAGGAGCTCGCGTTCACGCTCTCCAACGGGATCGCGTACTGCCGTGCCGCGGTCGAGGCCGGTCTCTCGCCGGACGAGTTCGGCGAGCGGCTCTCCTTCTTCTTCAACGCGCACAACGACTTCTTCCAGGAGGTCGCGAAGTTCCGCGCCGCGAGGCGCATCTGGGCGCGGATCATGAAGGAGCGCTTCGGCGCGACGAACCCGAAGGCGATGGCGCTGCGCTTCCACGCGCAGACCGGCGGCTCGACGCTGACGGCGCAGCAGCCGGACAACAACGTCGTGCGCGTCGCGATCCAGGCGTTCTCGGCGGTGTGCGGCGGCGCGCAGTCGCTGCACACGAACGCGTTCGACGAGGCGCTCGCGCTGCCCACCGAGCATTCCGCGAAGCTCGCGCTGCGCACGCAGCAGCTGCTCGCGGCCGAGGCGGGTGCGCTCGACAGCGCCGACCCGCTGGGCGGCTCGTACTTCGTCGAGGCGTTGACGGACGAGCTCGAGGAGCGCGCCTGGGAGCTGATCGCGCGCGTGGACGAGCTCGGCGGCGCGGTCGACGCGATCGAGCAGGGCTTCGTCCAGGACGAGATCGAGCAGGCCGCGTTCGCGTGGCAGCGTGCCGTCGAGACCGGCGAGCGCGTGATCGTCGGCGTGAACCGGTTCCAGGAGGAGTCCGGGCAGCGGGTCGAGCTCTTGAAGATCGACCCCGACGGCGAGCGGCGCCAGATCGAGCGGACGGCCCGCGTGCGCGCCGAGCGGAACGCGGAGGAGGCCGCGCGGGCGCTCGGGGCGGTCAGCGAGGCGGCGCTCGGCGAGGCGAACCTCCTGCCGTTCCTGCGGGAGGCCCTGCGCGCGCACTGCACGGTCGGCGAGCTCTGCGAGGCCCTGCGCGCGGAGTGGGGCATGTACGACGCGGTTCGCTCGCGACTCTAGAAGCGCGACGCTAGAACCAGTGGTGGAGCCACCACTTCTCGAAGGCCACCTTGCCCCAGTGCAGCGTTCGCCCGGGCCGTCTCAGCGTGAGTCGGGGGTCGGGTTCGGCGTAGAAGTCGCCGCCGGCGAAGCCGGCCTTGCCGTCGCCGAGCTCGATCCAGCAGTGGCCCTTGCCCTCGAACGACGCGTCGGATCTCTTCCCGAGGACCTCGTCGGCGATCCGCTCGGCGACGACCTTCGCCTCCGAGTGCGCGAACGAGCCCGCCTTGGGTAGCGCCTTGCCGTTCGGAAGCTTGATCGTCGTCACGTCGCCGATCGCGAACACGCCCTCGTGCTCGGTACGCAGCGTCCTCGGATCGACGTGGATGAAGCCCGACACGCCGAGGAGAGGAGACGAGCGGACGACCGCCGGGGCCTGATGGGGAGGGATCCCGAGCAACAGGTCGACCCGGTCGGACCGGCCGCCGGAGGACACGACCTCTCTCGTCTCGGGCCGCAGCTCCTTGAACGTGAACAGAGGGTGATAGTGGATGCCGCGCGCGGAGAGCAGCTCGACGATCGAGTTGCCGAGCGCGGGCGGCGCGACCGGCATCGGCATGTGCTCGGGCGTGTAGAGGTGAATCTCCACGTCGCGACGGATCCCCTTCTTCCGGATGAACGACTCCGTCAGGAACGCGGCTTCGTAGGGGGCGGCGGGACACTTGTACGGCATCGCCGTGATCAGGATGCCGATCGTGCCGCCGCTGAACTCCTCGAGCGCGGAGTGGATCTGCGCGCACCCCTGCGGGTCGTAGAGGTTGTAGGCCATCTGCTCGAAGCCGTCGACCGTCTCCGGCGCGAGTTGGGCTCCCAGCGAGACGACGAGGGAGTCGTAGTCCAGATCTCCTGACGCGGTGCGGACTCTCTTGCTCTCGAGGTCGATCTCCTCGACCTCGTCGTTCCGGAACTCGATCCCTTTCCGCTCCAGGCGGCTCAAGGGCCGGCGGTACTGGTCCGGGCGGCGCTGCCCCACGATCTGCCAGAGCAGCGACGGCTGGTAGACGTGGTCTCGTGAGCGGTCGACCAGGACGATGCGGTGGCTCGACGGGAGGCGTCGGCGCAGCTCGCGCGCGGCCACGAGACCACCGGTGCCGCCGCCCAGGATGACGGTGCTCGGCGCACGAGAGCCCCTTCGCCGTGTCATCCGCTTCTCAGCGGAAGGCGCTTCGTACATCTGCCGGATCGCGTTCGAGAAGCCCGACTCGTCGAACTCGTTCTCCGAGAAGACGACCTTGCCGTCCGGCCCCACGAGAACGCTCCAGGGGACCCAGCCGTTCGTGAAGGCGCGAAACAGGGTCCCGTCGCCGTCGGCGATCACCGGGAACTCGAGCTCGTACTCCTCCTTCCAGGCCCGACAGGCTTCCTCCGTCTCGAACGCGCCGAGGTACACGACCTCGAGACCGTCACCGGCAAAGCGCTGAAAGATGTTTCGGACGGCAGGAGACTCCTGCCGACAACCCAGTCAGGTCGACTTCCAGAAGACGAGCAGCAGTCCGTTCGTGCCTTTGACGGGCAGGCCCAACTCCGCCACCGAGACGGTGCTCCCGGCCGCGATGCCCTTGGAGAGTCCTTCGACGACCTTCATCTGCCTCCGACCGCTCGGACGCCCCGAGCGCTGCTGAATCGCGGTCTGCGCACCCGCCCGAGGGGAACAATAGGCTCTCCGCGCGGCCGATTCTGACCTGAGCTCTCACGAGGTCGTCCGTCGGGATCCACGCGCGCCCGCGACAATGGGCGCGTGCGGATCCTCCTCGTGTCGCAGATGTACCCCGGCCCCGACGCGCCCGACCTCGGGACGTTCGTCGTGCAGGTCGAGCGGGAGCTCGTCGCACGCGGCCACGAGGTGCAGCGGGCGGTGCTCGACACGCGCGCCGGCGGGAAGGCCCGCTACCTGACGCTCGCGCGCGAGACGTTGCGCGCCTCGAAGCCCGACGTCGTCTACGCGCACTTCCTCGTCCCGAGCGGCCTGATCGCCGCGCTCGCCGGCCGGGCGCCCCTCGTCGTCACCGCGCACGGGCGCGACGTGCGGAACGTCGGTGCGATTCCCGGGATCGCGGCGGCGACCCGGTTCGTCGTCCATCGCGCGGCCACGGTCGTCTGCGTCTCCGAGTACCTGCGGCGCGAGCTCGAGACGAAGGTGCCCGCGGCGCGCGGCAAGACGGAGGTCGTCTCGAGCGGCGTCGACCTCGAGCGGTTCGCCGTCGCTCCGTCCCCCGGCGGCCCGCCGCGCTACCTCTGCGTCGGCGCGCTGGCGGAGCGGAAGAACGTCGTGCGCCTCGCCGACGCGTTCGCGCTCCTGCGCGAAGGGACCCTGACCTATGCCGGCGAGGGGCCGCTCCGCCCGAGGCTCGCAGGCCGGGCCGGCGTGCGGCTCCTCGGCCGCGTCCCGCACGACGAGATCGCCGGCCTGCTCGCCGAGAGCCACGTGCTCTGCCAGCCGAGCCTGATCGAGCCGCTCGGCCAGGCCCTGCTCGAGGCGATGGCCTGCGGCCGCTCGGTCGTCGCCACCCGCATCGGCGGCCCGCCGGAGTTCGTCCCGCCCGAGGCCGGCGTGCTCGTCGACCCGCTCGACGTCGCGGGGATCGCAGGCGCGATGCGCGAGGCGGCCGCGCTGCCCCGGCCGAACGAGGCCGCCCGCGCGGCCGCCGCGGAGCACGACGTGCGGCGCCAGGCCGAGCGGATCGAGGCGATCCTCAGCCGGGCGGCTGCGAGAGGTTCTCGGGAAGGCCGGCGAGCCTGACCTCGACGAGCGGGCGGACGGCGTCCTCGAGCCCCGCTGCCCGCGCGACCTCGAGCGCCTGCTCCCAGCTCGCGCGCGCCTTCTCGGGGTCGACGCCCTGCTTCAGCCGGTTGTCGCCCGTGACGAGCAGCTTCCGGATGCGCTCGCGCGCAGGTGATTCGCCCTCCACGCAGAGAACGTAACAGGGCGAATCTCGCCGGGCCCGTCCGCTACGCTGCCCGCGTGACCAGCGTCCTCGCCGTCTTCCAGGTGCTGATCGTCTTCGTCCTCGTCGCGCTGATCCTCATGCACAGCGGCCGCGACGCCGGCATGGGCGGCATGGGCTTCACGCCGGCCTCGCAGGGCGGGACGCACATCGTCGAGCGCAACCTGACGCGCTTCACGATCGTGATGGGCGTCCTGTTCTTCGTGAACAGCATCGCCCTCTTCCACTTCCTCAAGTAGCGGGCGAGCCTTCCGACGCTACAATGCGCCGGCTCTCGCGCTGGTGGCGGAATTGGTAGACGCGCTAGGTTGAGGGCCTAGTGGCCGCATAGGCCGTGGAGGTTCAAGTCCTCTCCAGCGCATCGAAGAAGGGTCGCCCGCCGGCGGCCCTTCTCTCGTGTTGACGCCGTCCGCAGGAGTCTCTACCCTTCTGGCGAACACACGTTCGACCCTGACCTTTCCCCGCAGGAGGACACGACAGTGGAACTGACCGGACGGCAACAGGAGATCTGGAGCTTCCTCGTCGAGTACGTCGATCGACAGGGCTATCCGCCGACCGTTCGCGAGATCGGCGAGGCGGTCGGGCTGGCGTCGCCCTCCACCGTCCACGCGCATCTCGCGAACCTCGAGCGGGCAGGCCTGCTCCGCCGCGACCCGACGAAGCCGCGCGCCCTCGAGCTCCTCGGCCGCGACAAGCCCGTCGCCGCTGTCGCGGAGCTGCCGAAGCTGCCCCTGCTCGGCCAGATCGCCGCCGGCGCGCCGCTGCTCGCCGACGAGAACGTCGAGGACCAGATCGCGGTGCCCGAGACCCTGCGCGGCGACTTCGTGCTGCGCGTCAAGGGCGATTCGATGATCGAGGCCGGCATCCTCGACGGCGACCTCGTGGTCGTCCGCCGCGCGCAGGACGCGCGCAACGGCGACATCGTGGTCGCGCTCGCCGGCGACGACGAGTCGGCCGACGAGGCGACGGTCAAGACGTTCTACCGCGAGAACGGCCGCGTGCGCCTCCAGCCGGAGAACGCCGCGCTCGAGCCGATCTACGCGGAGCACGTGCAGATCCTGGGCAAGGTCGTGGGGGTCTTCCGGACACTGTGAGCGTCTCTTCCGTGCACCGGACGCTCGAGCACGAGCTGTTCGCCCTCCTGCGGGGGGCCTCGCTCGAGTGCCCGGTGTGCGGCGAGTTCGTGCTGCACGACGGGGCGGCGGTGCGCTGCCCCGAGTGCGAGATGACCCTGCGCGGCCGGATCGAATCGAACGTTCTCCAGGTAGAATTCGGCTCGCAGGCCGGGTGACCGCGGTCGTCGCGACTCAGTTCATGTGGGTGGGGGCGCTCGAGGAAAGTCCGGACACCGAAGGGCAGGACGCTCCCGCGAGGGAGGCGGCGAAAGCCGACGGAAAGTGGCACAGAAAACAGACCGCCGGCGGCGTGTTCTCCGGAGACGCCGCCGGTAAGGGTGAAACGGTGGGGTAAGAGCCCACCAGCGACCGTGGTGACACGGCGGCTCGCCAAACCCCGTCCGGTGCAAGGCGAACAGGCTCCGCCAAGACGGCCCGTCAAGGAGCCGGGTAGCTGCAAAGATGGATGGTCACCCTCGACAGAATCCGGCTTACAGGCCTGCTACCGAGAAGCCCCGCGAATGCGGGGCTTCTCCATACGGGCCGCGGTCGGGAGGTGCAGATGGGTCGCCATGCGGCACCACCTCGTTCACGGACAGGATATGCCCCATGAGCCGCACCTTCTGGGCCCCGGGCAGGGTGAACCTGATCGGCGAGTACACCGATCTCGCTGGCGGGCTCGTGCTGCCCGCGGCGCTCGACCTCGGCGTCCGCGTCGAGGCGACCTCCGCCGAGACGATCGAGCTGCGCTCGCGCGACCTCGCGAGCGTTGCACGGCTCGCGCCGGACGGAACGGGGCTCGAGGACGAGACCGGCTGGGGCCGCTACGTCGCGGCCGTCGCGGCGGAGCTCGCGGCGCTCGGCCGGCCTCCGGTCGGCCTGACGGGCGAGATCACCTCGACGCTGCCGATCGGGGCAGGCCTGTCCTCGTCCGCCGCGCTCGAGGTCGGCGTCGGTCTCGCGCTCTGTGCGCTCGCCGACTTCCCGCTCGAGCCGCTCGAGCTCGCCCGGGCCGCGCAGCGCGCGGAGCACCGTGCGGTCGGCGTGCCCTCTGGGATCATGGACCAGGCCGCGTGCATGCTCGGCCGCGCCGGCTGCGCGATCCTGCTCGACACGGGCACGCTCGAGCACGAGCTCGTGCCGCTCCCACGGGAGCTCGCGATCGTGATCGTCCACTCGGGCGTCACGCGCCGCCTCGAAGACTCGGGCTACGCGACCCGCAAGCGGGAGCTCGAGGCGGGCGACCCCCGCCGTCGCCGGCACGTCGAGACCGAGAACGAGCGCGTGCGCGCTGCGGTCGAGGCGCTGCGCACGCGTGACTTCGCTGCGCTCGGCGAGATCTTCCGGGCCGGACACGAGAGCCTGCGCGTGGACTTCGAGGTGTCGACCCCCGAGCTCGACCGGCTGGTCGAGTACGCGTATGCCCACGGTGCCGTCGCCGCCCGCATGACCGGCGGCGGCTTCGGGGGCGCGATCGTCGCGCTCGCCGAAGGGGACCGCGCCGCGGCTCTCGCAGACGCGGTGCTCGCCGACTACGGGCCGAACGGCTGCGCCTACCTCTGTCGCGCCTCCGACGGCGCGCGCGAGCTCGACTGACGCTTTCCGCCGCTCCGCGGCTGAAAGATACGGGAATCCCCCGATCTTTCCGCCGAAGCCTTGACAAATGACGGCCCGCCGCGCGATGGTTTCCGCGTGTCCGGCGACGCTGCCGACGGCTCACTCGAAGCGCTCCGCGAACGGAACCGGATTCGCGTGATCGACGCGCTCCGCCGCAGCGGGACGGCGACCCGCAGCGAGCTCGCCGGCATGACCGGCCTCTCCCGTACGACGGTCGCGACGCTCGTCGCCGACCTCCAGGCGGCCGGCCTCGTCGTGGAGCCCGGTGGCGACGACGCAGCGACGCGGTCAGGCAGTCGCGGCCGCCCGCCCGCCCTGCTCCGCCTCGACCCGTCCGCGGGCGCGGCGCTCGGCGTCGACTTCGGCCACACGCACGTCCGTGTCGCACTCGCCGACCTCTCCTCGACGCTGCTCGCCGAGGCCACTGCCCGGGTGGAGGTCGACCACGAGGCGGACCGCGCGCTCGACACGGCGGCCGCCCTCGTGGCGCAGGTGCTCGAGAGCGCGGGCGTCGACCGCGCGCGCGTCGTCGGCGTGGGGATGGGACTGCCGGGCCCGTACGACCGCGGCCGCCGCGTCGTCAACTCGTCGACGATCCTCCCGGGCTGGGTCGGCCGCGACCCCGCCGACGAGCTCGGCCGGCGCATCGACGTCCAGGTCGAGGTCGACAACGACGCGAACCTCGGCGCGCTCGGCGAGCTCGTCTTCGGCGCCGGCCGCGGCGTCGCGAACGCGGTCTACGTGAAGATGTCGACGGGCATCGGCGCCGGGCTGATCCTGTGCGGCGCGGTGCACCGCGGGGCGACGGGAATCGCCGGTGAGCTCGGGCACGTGCAGGTGCAGCCGGACGGCATCGTCTGCAACTGCGGTGGACGCGGCTGTCTCCAGACGGTCGCTGCGGTCCCGACCCTGCTCGCCGCGGCACGCGCGGCGCACGGTCCGGACCTGACGCTCCCCGGGCTCATCGAGCTCGTCGAGGCGGGAGACTTCGGTGCACGGCGAATCGTCGGAGAGGCCGGACGAGCGGTCGGTCGCGTGCTCGCGGACCTCTGCAACCACGTCAATCCTGAAGCGATCATCGTCGGCGGCGACCTCAGCGCCGTAGGCGAGCCGCTGCTCGCGGGCATCCGCGAGGCCGTCGACCGTCATGCGCTTCCGGGCGCGGCCGAAGCGGTCGAGGTGAAGGCGGCCGTGCTGGGCGAGCGTGCCGAGGTGCTCGGCGCTCTCGCGCTCGTGATCGCAGACACGGAGCGACTCCGCTCGGCGGGCCTCGCCTCGCTGGCGGGAGCCGTCTGAACAGGCCCGTAAGGAGGTGGACGCCGAGCCCAGTGACGCGCCCGGCAACAAGAACGAAGGCAACCGTACGAACGAAGGAGGGGAAAGTGAGCAAGATCATTCCCGGATCGCGCACCAGGCTGGCGCTCGTCGCCGTCCTGGCGCTCGTCCTCGTGCTGCCGGCCGCCGCGTCGGCCCGCACCAAGTCGTCGACCGGCTCGGCAGCGTCGTGCCAGCTCTCGGTGTTCTCGTGGTGGACGGGCGGCGGCGAGGCTGCAGGCCTCACGAAGCTGATCGCGATCTGGAACAAGCAGAACCCGACCTGCCCGTTCAAGAACGAGACCGTGGCCGGCGGGGCAGGCTCCAACGCGAAGGCCGTCCTGGCCCAGCGTCTCGCGGCGCACAAGCCGCCGGACTCGTTCCAGGGTCACGCCGGCAAGGAGCTGCAGGACTACATCAAGGCCGGTCAGGTGGAGCCGATCGACTTCATCTACACGCAGTACGGCTTCGACAAGATCATGCCGAAGCAGTTGATCTCGCAGATCACGTACCAGGGCCACCTGTACTCGGTGCCGGTGAACATCCACCGCGCGAACGTGCTCTGGTACAACCCGGCCGTGCTGAAGAAGGCGGGCATCGCGTCCGTGCCGAAGACGTGGGCGCAGTTCACCGCCGCGCTCGACAAGGCAAAGGCTGCCGGTGTCATCCCGCTCGCACTCGGTGAGCAGTGGACTCAGAAGCATCTGTTCGAGACCGTGCTCATCTCCACGCTCGGCGTGAGCGGCTGGAATCAGCTGTGGACCAAGGAGGGCGACTGGAACAGTGCAGGCGTGAAGACGGCGATCGATCGCTTCAACACCCTGCTGGCGAAGTACACGAACTCCGACGCCGGCTCGCTGACGTGGCAGGACGCCGGCAAGCTCGTCGCCGACGGCAAGGCCGCGTTCAACATCATGGGCGACTGGCAGGACGGCTACTTCAGCGGCTCGACCGCCGGTGGCAACCTCGCCCTGAAGCCGGGCACGGCCTACAACTGGGCCGCCGTCCCCGGCAGCGACGGCGTGTACGACTGGCTGTCCGACAGCTTCACGCTCCCGAAGGGCGCACCGCATCGCGACGCCGCGATCAAGTGGCTCGCCTTCCTCGGCAGCGAGAAGGCGCAGGACACGTTCAACCCGGTGAAGGGCTCGATCCCGGCCCGTCAGGACGCGAAGACCAGCCTGTACGGCCCGTACCTGAAGTGGGCCCTGCAGCAGTGGAAGACCGACAAGCTCGCCGGCTCTCTCACGCACGGGGTCGTCGCGAGCAACGCCTGGAACGCCGCGATCGATTCGGCGCTCGGCCTGTTCATCCAGGGTCACAACACGGCGAGCTTCCAGAAGGCTCTCGTGGCGGCTCACGACAAGAACGCGTCGTAGGGAAGGACAGGATCTAACGGAGACGAAACGGAGATGGCTGCGACCCTGACGCCGATCACACACGACGCTGGAGCTGGACGTTGAAGCGCATACGCAGGTGGGGCCCCGGGCTTCTTCTCGTATCGCCCTCGATCGTCCTGATCGCGGTGTTCGTGTACGGGCTCATCGGCTGGAACATCAAGGTGTCGTTGAGCGACTGGCGTCAGGCGCAGCCGTCCTCCGGGTACGCAGGGCTTCGCGCGTACCGGGATCTCTTCCACGACGCGGTGTGGTCGCTCGACCTGCGCCACATCCTCATCTTCACGGTCGTCTTCATCGTGGGGACGCTGTTCGTCGGCTGGACGCTCGCATTCCTGCTCGACAAGGGCGTGAAAGGCGAGGGCTTCTTCCGCGCGATCTATCTCTTCCCGATGGCGGTGTCGTTCATCGCGTCGGGCATCGTGTGGCGCTGGCTGATGAACCCGGCGCCCGGCGACCGCGAGACCGGCCTCAATGCGGTGTTCGACCACGCCGGGCTGCACTTCCTCGTGAATCAGTGGTATCTCGGCCAGAACTGGGGGATGGCCGCGATGGCGATGCCCGCGGTCTGGGCGCTCTCCGGCTACATCATGGCCCTCTTCCTCGCGGGGTTCCGCGGCGTTCCCGAGGAGCTGCGTGAGGCCGCGCGCATGGACGGTGCGTCGGAGTACCGCGTCTACCGCCACGTCGTCTTTCCGCACCTGCGGCCCGTGACGTTGTCGGCGTTGATCATCCTCGGCCACATCTCGATCAAGGTCTTCGACCTGATCGTCGCGGTCGGCGGCAAGCAGCTGATCACGCAGGTGCCGGCCGTCTACATGTGGATCCAGATCTACGACGCGCAGGACTACGCGAAGGGCGCGGCGATCGCGACGCTCTTGCTGATCGGCATCTCGGTGCTGATCATCCCGTACCTGATCTTCACCGTTCGCTCGGAGCGGAACGCGTGAGCACTGTCGCGCAGGCGCCGCCGCTCGCCGCTCCCGTGCGGAAGCGGCGCCGGCGCCGCACGATCGGCCTGAAGTACGTCCTGCTGCTGATCCTCGCCGTGATCATCCTCATGCCGGTGTACGTGCTCCTCGTGACGAGCTTCAAGGGCGTGATCGAGACCGACGCGGCGCACGCTTGGAGCCTGCCGCATCTCTGGTCGGTCGACGCGTGGCGTCAGGCGTGGACGCAACTGTCGCCGAACATGAGGAACAGCTTCGAGCTCGTGATCCCGGCGACGCTCCTGTCCACCATGCTCGGCGCGTTGAACGGCTTCGCGCTCTCGAAGTGGCGCTTCCCGGGGGCCGATCTCGTCTTCACGTTCTTCCTGTTCGGGATGTTCATCCCCTACCAGGCCGTGATGATTCCGCTGACGCAGCTGTTGACGAACATCCATTTTCCGACCGGCATCCCCTCGCTCATCTTCGCGCACATCGTCTACGGCATCCCGATCACGGCGCTGATCTTCCGCAACTACTACGCGACGATTCCCGACGAGCTGATGGAAGCCGCCCGGATGGATCGCGCCGGCATGTTCAGGACGTTCTGGTCGGTCGTCCTGCCGATCTCGATGCCGGCGTTCGTCGTCGCGCTGATCTGGCAGTTCACGTCGATCTGGAACGACTTCCTGTTCGCGGTCTTCATCGTCACCGACCCGTCGCAGTGGCCGGTCACGGTCGCGCTCAACAACACGACGGGCTCGCTCGTGACGCCGTACAACCTCCAGATGGCCGCGGCGCTGCTCGCGTCGGCGCCGACCCTCGTCGTCTACATCCTGCTCGGCCGCTACTTCATGCGCGGCCTCATGGCAGGAGCGTTGAAAGGCTGAGGCTCGCCGTGGCAGAGATCGTCCTCGACAACATCGGTAAGCGCTTCCCGAACGGCTTCGAGGCTGTGAAGGACCTCTCGCTCACGATCGCCGAGAGTGAGCTGCTCGTGCTCGTGGGGCCTTCAGGGTGCGGCAAGACCACCGCGCTGCGGATGATCGCCGGACTGGAAGACATCACCGAGGGCGATCTCTATATCGACGGCAAGCGGATGAACGACGTGCTGGAGCGCGACCGCGACATCGCGATGGTGTTCCAGAGCTATGCGTTGTACCCGCACATGACCGTCGCGCAGAACATCGCCTTCAGCCTGAAGCTGAGCAAGCGCCCGAGGCACGAGATCCGCGAACGCGTGAAGGAGACGGCGACGCTGCTCGGGCTCGAGAACCTGCTCGACCGTCGTCCGAAGCAGCTGAGCGGTGGTCAGCGGCAGCGTGTCGCGATGGGCCGCGCAATCATCCGGCAGCCGCGCGTCTTCTTGATGGACGAGCCCTTGTCGAACCTCGACGCGCAGTTGCGCGTGCAGATGCGCGGCGAGATAGAGGCGTTGCAGAAGCGGTTGGCGGTCACCACCGTGTACGTCACCCACGACCAGGTCGAGGCGCTGACGATGGGCGATCGCATCGCCGTGATGCGCGAGGGCTCGCTGCAGCAGATCGGCGGCCCGAGCGAGGTCTACGACCGGCCGGCGAACCTCTTCGTGGCGGGCTTCATCGGCTCGCCGCCGATGAACCTCGCCCAGGCGACGCTCGAGGCCGGCGACGGCGGCATCGTCGCCCAGGTCGGAAGCACGACACTGCCGGTTCCGGCCGAGGTCGTTCGCGCACAGGGGCTCGACGAGTGGCGCGGCAAGCCCGTCGTCCTCGGCATCCGCCCGGAGGATCTGCACGGCTCGGACGATGGCGCGTCAGGGGTCGCGGCGACGCTGCCCGCGACGATCGACCGGGTCGAGTCGGTGGGCGCGAGCCTGCTCGTCCACTTCTCCGTGGACGCGGAGCCCGCGAAGTACGCCGGCCTCGTCGCGGCCACCGGCGGCGAGCATCTGGAGGAGGTGCCGCTCACCGGCCGGACGGGGGCGTCGTTCTGCGCGAGCTTCGAGCCGCGCAGCGGGTCTCGCGTGGGGGACGCCGTCGACGTCCGCGTGGACACGCGGCGACTGCATTTCTTCGATCCGGAGACCGAGGCGTCGCTCCACGCAACGCAGGAAACGGCGTAGTTGGCCGTCGACGGAACCCCCACCCTCGGCGTCGCAATGCTCGGCTACTCGTTCATGGGCAAGGCGCACTCGCGTGCGTTCCGGGCGTTGCGGGAGCTCGATCCGCCGCTCCTGCCCGAGCTCGTGTCGCTCTCGGGGCGCAACCGCGATGCCGCGGCCGCGGTCGCCGCGCGCTACGGCTGGGCGGAGGTCGTGACCGACTGGCGCGCGCAGGTCGCCGACGATCGCGTGCAGCTCTTCGACAACGGCGGGCCGAACGCGGTGCACGCAGAGCCGACGATCGCGGCGGCGCGCGCGGGCAAGCACGTCTTCTGCGAGAAGCCGCTGGGGCTCGACGCCGAGGAGTCGTACGCGATGTGGCGCGCCGCCGAGGAGGCGGGGGTCGTGCACCAGTGCGGCTTCAACTACCGCTTCGTGCCCGCGGTACGGCTCGCGCGGCAGATGGTCGAGAGCGGTGCGATCGGCAGGGTCGTGCACTTCCGCGCCCGCTACCTCCAGTCGTGGGGCTGGGAAGCCCCGTCCGACAGCTGGCGCTTCACGAAGGCCCAGGCGGGCAGCGGTGCGCTCGGCGATCTCGGCGCGCACGTCATCGACCTCTCCCGCTATCTCGTCGGCGAGCTCGCAACCGTCTCCGCCGAGGTGAAGACGTACGTCGGCGGGCACGAGGTCGACGACTCCTTCGTCGCCGCGGTCGAGTGGGAGGACGGCACGACCGGAACGCTCGAGGCCTCGCGTCTCGCGCGGGGCCGCGTGAACTCGAACGCCTTCGAGATCAACGGCTCGGAGGGCTCGATCGCGTTCGACGTCGAGCGGCTGAACGAGCTCGAGGTCTCGGACGGGCCCGGCTTCCGGCGGGTGCTCGTCACCGAGCCCGAGCATCCGTTCATGGAGCACTGGTGGCCGCCCGGACACATCATCGGCTGGGGTGACACGTTCACCCACGAGCTCCACCACCTGCTGACGGCGATCGCCGGCCGCGGCACCGTCGCGCCGCATGCGGCGACGTTCGAGGACGGCTACCGCGCCGCCGAGGTGTGCGACGCGATCCTGCGCGCCGCCGCGAGCGGCAGGCGCGAGCCGATCGCGTACCGCTAGGTCCGGAGCACGACTTCGAGCGCGGTGCCGCGCCCGGGAGTGGAGCGCAGCGAGAAGCCGCCCTCGATCGACTCGGCGCGGGCGCGCATGTTCTTCAACCCCTGGCCGGCGGCGGTCTCGTCCCCGTCGAAGCCCTCGCCGTTGTCGGTGATCGTCACGAAGCGTTCCCCGAACGGGCGCTCGCCGATCGTCACCTCCGCCTGCGTCGCGTTCGCGTGCTTGCGCACGTTTGCGAGACCCTCCTGCACGATCCGGAAGACCTCGATCTGCTCGTCGGGCGCGAGACGGATTGAGGTGTCGACCTCGAGCTCGACCTCGAGCATGCCGTCGGCGGTGAGGAACTCGACGTAGCGGCGCAGCGCCGCGTCGAACGGCGCCGTTCCGCTCGCGGAGGAGAGGGCGAGGATGGCGAAGCGCGCCTCCTGCTGCGCGAGCAGCGCCGCCTCCTTCAGCCGGGGCGCCACCTCGGCGACCGGCGCGCCGGCCTCGAGCATCGAGGCGTGCGTCGAGACCGCGAAGAGATACTGCGCGAGGCCGTCGTGGATCTCGCGCGCAACGCGTGCGCGCTCCTCGGCCACTGCGCGGCCGAACTCGGCGAAACGGATCGCGCGCCACGCGCCGACGAGGATCAGCGCATAGGCGAGCATCCGCAGGAAGTCGCCCTGCGAGACGGAGGTGCTCGCCAGCAGCGGCTGGAGGACGAGGTGGAGCGCCGCGAACAGCATCAGCGTGAAGCCGAGCGCGAGCCAGCGCGCGAGGTCGTCCCCCCGCTTCCGGAACCGCTCGCCCCAGCCGACGACCGCGACGAGCGCGATCAGCGCCTGCAACGCGAGCGTGCCGGTGAGGTAGAACGGCTGACCGTCGGCGCTCGACAGATCGAGCGCCGGCAGCGCCGACCCCGCCGCCCGCAGCAGCGACCAGGCGACGAGGAGCGCGATGCCCGCTGCGGCGACGGCGTTCGCGATCGCCCAGTCGCGGTACTTCGTCCGACCGCGAACGAACGGCGCGGCCGCGATCAGCGCCTGCCCGAGCATGCCGCCGAGCAGGGCCGCCCAGCCTTCGGCCGCCTTGATCGCATCGCCGCCGAACTGCGGCCCGATCGCAAACGCGAAGGCGGAGAGGGAGGTGACGAAGAAGCCGCTCGCGAGCAGGAGGTCGAGGCGGCGCCCTTCGACGGAGAAGCGCACGGCGGCGAGCACGGCGACGAGCAGGCCGGCGAGGGCCATGGTCGTCTGGAGGACGAGCCGCAGCTGCGGGAGGTCCCAGCTCGTCTGGAGGACCGGGTACGAGAGGAAGAGCGCCAGGCTCGCGCCGAGGAGCCCGGCGAGCAGGATCTCCCCCCAGAGCCAGGATTGGTACTCGCTGCGCATTTCTTTCACTTCCCTCTTGTCGGCAGAACGGCTCCTGCCGATAAGGGCTGTGCGTTGGCAACCCGCATCCTCATCGTCGACGACCACCCGCTGACCCGCGAGGCCCTCTCGTCGCTGCTGCTCGCCCACGGCTTCGACGTGCTCGGCGAGGCCGCGGACGGGGCCACCGCGGTCGTCGAGGCGGCCCGCCTGCTGCCCGATCTCGTGCTGCTCGACCTGTCGATGCCCGGCATGGACGGCCTGACGGCGCTTCCCCTGCTGCGCGCTGCGGCGCCCGAGTGCGAGGTGGTCGTGCTCACGGCCTCCGGCACCGAGGCGAACCTGCTCGCCGCGATCCGCGGCGGAGCGGCCGGCTACCTGCTGAAGACCGAGCCTCCGGAGCGGATCGCCCGCTTCCTCGAAGGAGTCGCGAACGGCGAGGCAGCGCTCTCCGGCTCGATCGCCCGCCGCCTGCTCGAGGAGGTGCGCACCGGGAACGAGCGGGGCACGGGCGTGCCCGACTCGATCGCCTCGACCCTCTCGGCGCGCGAGCTCGAGGTGCTCCTCCTGCTCGACGACCATCTCGGCACCGACGAGATCGCCGGCCGGCTCTTCATCTCGGAGCACACCGTGCGCTCGCACGTGAAGAGCCTGCTGCGCAAGCTGAACGTCTCGTCCCGCCGCGAGGCGCTCGAGCGTCTCGCCTCCGCCCGCGCGGCGTAGGAACGCGCGTTCTCACCCGCTGCGGGGGATGCGCTTCCCCAAGGCGGGGTCACCACCTCCGTGGCCTTGCGTCCGATGATCGCTGTACAGCGAGCGCCCCGACCGACGGGGGATGGCGGAAGATCACGCGGCAGCGAACGGCCCCCGGAAGGGGGCCGCTGGCTTTCTAGATGGTTGATGCCACGAGGGCGTGGCATCAACCATCTACGCTTCGAAGCCGTCGAGCGCCGCCTGGACGAGGCCCGGCAGGGTCTCGATCTCGTAGCCGCCCTCGAGCACGGCAGCCACGCGGGGCGCCAGCGCCGCGCAGCGCCGTGAGAGCTCGCGGAAGCCGTCCTCGCTGACGCGCATGTCGGCGAGCGGGTCGCCGCGGTGGGCGTCGAAGCCCGCCGAGACGAGGACGAGCTCCGGCTCGAACCGTGCGACCGCCGGCTCGACCGTCTCGTCGAACGCGCGCAGGTACTCCTCGTCGCCGGAGCCTGCGGGCAGCGGGACGTTCAGCGTCGTCTCGCGCTGGTCGTCCGGGCCGCCGCTGCCCGGATAGAACGGCCACTGGTGCAGCGAGACGAACAACACGCTGTCGTCGTCCTCGAACACCGCCTGCGTGCCGTTGCCGTGGTGCACGTCGTAGTCGACGATCGCGACACGCGTCAGGCCGAGGTGATGCTGCGCCGCGCGGGCCGCGACCGCGATGTTGTTGAAGATGCAGAAGCCCATCGCGCGCTCGGGCAGCGCGTGATGGCCCGGCGGCCTGACGAGCGCGAAGCCGCCGCGCAGCGCCGCCTCGATCGCGGTCCCGGCTGCGAGCGCCGCCGCCTCGTACGTCGTCGCCGAGGCCATCGTGTCGTAGTCGAGCCATGTGGTCTCGACGGTCGCGCGCACGTGGGCGACGTGGTCGCGCGTGTGGCAGAGCCTCAGCTCGTCCTCGGTCGCCGGCCGGCCCTCCTGCCGGTCCTGGAAGTGCTCCAGCAGCACGGACAGCCGTTCCTGCCGCTCCGGATGCCCACCGGTCGGGTGCAGGCGGGCGAGGTCGGGATGCGTCAGGACGTCGATCGGACGATCCGATCGGCGGTCGCGTCGAGGCCGAGCCGGCGGAGGAGAGAGGACGCCTCCGACCATGTGGGTGTTTGGGGAGAGAGCGGAGGAAGAGGCGCGGAGGCGTCCATTCTCGCTATTCGCCGGTAGAGACGTAAGTCCTCCGCTTCGGACGCGAAGCGGCCGTCCGCGAGCACCGCGTCGAGCGTGCCGTACTGCCGCAGCAGCTCCGCCGCCTTCTTCGGGCCGATTCCGCGCGCGCCCGGGAGCTTGTCGGAGGGGTCGCCGCGCAGGGCGATCAGGTCGACGACCTGCTCGGGGTCGACGCCGTAACGCTCCCGCACGCCGTCGGGGCCGATCCGCGCGAGGTCGGTGACGCCCTTCGTCGGCTGGAGGATGCTGACGCGGTCGCTCACGAGCTGGTACGCGTCGCGGTCGGAGGTGACGATCCGCACCTCGCCCGGCCAGCGCTGCGCGGCGGCGGCGAGGAAGTCGTCGGCCTCGTAGCCGCCGCCCTTCGCGGCGGTGAAGCCGGCGGCGCGCACGAGAGCCGGCAGCAGCTCGAGCTGCTCGAGCAGCGCCTCGTCGAACTCGCGCCCCGACTGGTACGCCGGGAACGCCTCGTGCCGGTACGTCGGGACGGTCAGCGTGTCCCACCCGACGAGGATCGCGTCCGGCTGCTCCGCCTGCCAGAGCGTCACGAGCCAGCTCGCGAAGCCGGAGATCGCGTTGTAGCGAATCGTCTTCGGGCCGCCGTGGTACGCGCGGTGCGCGAGCGAGTCGCCGTCGAGGGCGAGCAGCACGCTCAGAGCGATGCCTCCAGCTCCGCGATGCGCGCCATCAGGCGGGCGGTCGCCTCGTGTGCGGCTTCCCCGATCTCCCGGCCGCGCAGGTCTTCGATGTCGACGGGCGCGCCGTAGGCGACGCGAAGCTTGCCGAGCCGCAGTAGCCGGTCGGTGCCGCGCACCGCCGCGGGCACGAGCGGCACGCCGGCCTCGAGCGCGATGCGCGCCGCGCCGCTGCGTGGGCGCGCCTCGTGCTTCTTGATGAGCCCCTTGGTGCGGCGCGTGCCTTCCGGGAACATCGCGACGACGTTCCCGTCGCGCGCGAGCCGCACCGCGGTCTCGATCGCGACGGTGTCGCCCTGCCCGCGGTGCACCGGAAACGCGCCGGCCGCCTCGATGAGCTTGCTCAGCGGGAACCAGTACAGCTCCGACTTCGCCATGAAGCGCAGGAACGTGTTCGGCCAGAGCGGCATCGCCAGCGGCCACGGGTCGAAGCTCGAGACGTGGTTGCACGCGAGGACGCAGCCGCCCTCCGGAACGTGCTCCTTGCCGGTCGAGCGGAGGCGGAAGAGACCGTAGAGCAGGGGCCAGGTGGCCGCCGCGATCACGTTGTAGGCGAGGGTCGGCCGCACGGAGACCAGTATCGCGTCCTGGACACGGCCCCGTTGGCGCCGTGGGGGGCGCCCGCTATCGTGACCGCCCGTGGCCGGGAACACGAAGCGGAAGCGCCTCGTCATCGTCGAGTCCCCGGCGAAGGCCAAGACGATCGCCGGCTATCTCGGCGACGAGTTCGTCGTGGAGTCGAGCGTCGGCCACATCCGGGATCTCCCCGAGCGCGCGGCGGACATCCCCGAGGAGCACAAGAAGAAGGCGTGGGCCCGCCTCGGCGTCGACGTCGAGCACGACTTCGAGCCGCTCTACATCGTCGACCCCGACAAGCGGAAGAAGGTCGGCGAGCTGAAGAGGCTCCTCGCCTCCTCCGACGAGCTCCTGCTCGCGACGGACGAAGACCGCGAAGGCGAGGCGATCGCCTGGCACCTGCTTCAGGTGCTCGACCCGAAGGTGCCCGTCCGCCGGATGGTGTTCCACGAGATCACCCGTGAGGCGATCGACCGCGCGCTCGGCGAGACCCGCGAGGTCGACCAGCGGCTCGTCGACGCGCAGGAGACGCGCCGGATCCTCGACCGCCTCTACGGCTACGAGATCTCGCCGGTGCTCTGGAAGAAGATCATGCCGCGGCTGTCCGCCGGCCGCGTGCAGTCGGTCGCCACGCGGCTCGTCGTCGAGCGCGAGCGCGCGCGGCGGCGTTTCGTCCCGGCGCAGTGGTGGGACATCGAGGCGACGTTCGACCCCGAGTCGTTCGCCGCGCGCCTCGTTGCCGTCGACGGCAGGCGCGTTGCGCAGGGCCGCGACTTCGGCCCGGACGGCAAGGCGCGCAGCGGCGACATCGTGCAGCTCGACGAGTCGGAGGCGCGGGGCCTCGCCGACCGGCTGAAGGACTCGTCGTTCCGCGTCGGCCGCGTCGAGCGCAAGCCGTACGTCCGCCGCCCGAGCCCGCCGTTCATGACGTCGACGTTGCAGCAGGAGGCGAGCCGCAAGCTGCGCTTCACCGCGCAGACGACGATGCGCGTCGCCCAGCGGCTCTACGAGAACGGGTACATCACCTACATGCGCACCGACTCGACGACCCTGTCGGAGTCGGCGCTCAAGGCTGCGCGCGCGCAGGCGGCCGAGCTCTTCGGCGCCGAGTACGTGCCGGCGAAGCCGCGGCAGTACGAGCGCAAGGTGAAGAACGCGCAGGAGGCCCACGAGGCGATCCGCCCGTCCGGCGACTCCTTCCGCACGCCGCAGCAGGTGGAGCGCGAGCTGTCGCGCGACGAGCACGCGCTGTACGAGCTGATCTGGATCCGGACGCTTGCGTCGCAGATGGAGGACGCGAAGGGGCAGACCGTGTCGCTGCGCATCGCCGGCGCCTCGTCGACCGGCGAGCACGTCGAGTTCGGCGCGTCGGGCACCGTCATCACCTTCCGCGGCTTCCTTGCGGCCTACGAGGAGGGCCGCGACGAGGCCGACGTGGCCGACGACGAGGAACGTCGCCTGCCGGACGTTGCAGAGGGCGACACGGTGCAGTTGAAGGAGCTCGAGCCGCAGGGTCACCAGACCAACCCGCCCGCGCGCTACACGGAGGCCACGCTCGTCCGGACGCTGGAGGAGCTCGGCATCGGCCGGCCGTCGACCTATGCGTCGATCCTCGGCACGATCCTCGACCGGGGCTACGTCTTCAAGAAGGGCACGGCCCTCGTGCCGTCGTTCCTCGCGTTCTCGGTCGTGCAGCTGCTCGAGCAGCACTTCGGCCGTCTCGTCGACTACGACTTCACGGCGCGGATGGAGGACGACCTCGACCGCATCGCGGCGGGCGACGAGCATCGCAGCGAATGGCTGAGCCGCTTCTACTACGGCGCCGTCGACGCCGCGGGCCAGAACGACGGCAACGGTCTGAAGGAGCTCGTCTCCGACCTCAGCGGCATCGACGCACGCGAGATCAACTCGATCGAGATCGGCAACGGCATCGTGCTCCGCGTCGGCCGCTACGGCCCCTACCTCGAGCGTGACGGCGAGCGGGCGAACGTTCCCGACGACGTCGTTCCGGACGAGCTCACCGCCGAGAAGGCGGAGGAGTTGCTCGCGCAGCCGTCGCAGGACCGCACGCTCGGCGTCAACCCGGACACGGGGCGCGAGGTGCTCGCACGCAACGGGCGCTACGGGCCGTACGTCACGGAGGCCATGCCGGAAGACTCGAAGGAGAAGCCGCCGACTGCCTCGCTCTTCAAGTCGATGGCGCTCGACACGATCACGTTCGAGGAGGCGCTCCGGCTGCTCCAGCTGCCCCGTGTGATCGGCGTCGGCGAGGACGGCGAGGAGATCGTCGCGCGGAACGGCCGCTACGGGCCGTACGTGCAGCACGGCAAGGAGTCACGCTCGCTCGAGACGGAGGAGCAGCTGCTGACGATCGGGCTCGAGGACGCGAAGGCGATCCTCGCGAAGCCGAAGGAGCGACAGGGCCGCCAGGCCGCCGCCCCGCTCAAGGAGGTCGGCGCCGACCCGGTGAGCGGGAAGCCGATCGTCGTGAAGGCGGGCCGCTTCGGCCCCTACGTCACCGACGGCGAGACGAACGCGAGCCTTCGCACCGGCGACGACCCCGAGCAGCTCACCCTCGACCGGGCCGTCGAGCTCCTGGCCGAGCGTCGCGCGAAGGGCCCGGTCAAGAAGAAGACAGCCGCCCGGAGGCCTCGCAAGGCGTCCTGAAGGGCCAACTTTTCACGGCCGGAAGACGTCGTAGAATCTTCAGGGGGAGGGGTTCTCGTACGCGAACAAACCGGTTGCCCGCGTTCCGGCGGAATATCAGGGCGTCCGTCACGTTCGAAGCCTCCAGAGGCCGAAGGGTTCCCCTGACACCCGGAGGATTTCGCTCCTAGAGTGAGAAGGCAGGCGGATGTACTCGACGCAGGACCGAAAGGACTGAGTAGACCCTGACGCAGAACCAGCTTTCCGAGTTGCTCGAGACGGACCAGGCGAAGGCCCTGGTCGAGGGCGCCGAAGAGCGCGGCTGGGTCGAGCCGACCGAGCTCGAGGCGTTCGCGCTCGAGCTGGACCTGAACGACCAGGACATCGAAGAGCTCACGCGTGAGCTCGAGCGGATCGGCCTCGACGTCGGCGCGCCCCTCGCGGGAGCGAAGGCAGCTGCGCCGGCCAGGAAGAAGGACGCCGACGACGACGACGCGCCCGAGCCTGCCCCCGTCGCGCAGGCCGCCTCCGGGGCCGCCGACAGCCTCCAGCTCTTCCTCGCGGACGTCGGCCGCCACAAGCTGCTGACCGCGGCCGAAGAGGTCATGCTCGCGAAGCGCATCGAGCGCGGCGACCCGACGGCGAAGCGCCGCATGATCGAGTCGAACCTGCGCCTCGTGGTCTCGATCGCCAAGGGCTATCGCGGCCTCGGCGTGCCGTTCCTCGACCTGATCCAGGAGGGGACGCTCGGCCTGAACCGCGCCGTGGAGAAGTTCGACTGGCGCCGCGGCTACAAGTTCTCGACGTACGCGACCTGGTGGATCCGGCAGTCGGTGCAGCGCGCCGTCGCCAACCATGCGCGCACGATCCGCGTCCCGGTGCACGTCGTCGAGCGCCAGCAGAAGCTGTCGCGCGCGTCGCGGCGGCTCGAGGTCGAGCTCGGCCGCGAGCCGACGAAGGACGAGCTCGCCGAGGCGACCGGTCTCCCCATGCAGCACATCGACGAGGCGCTCGGCGCCGCCCACGCCTCCGTCTCGCTGAACCAGACGGTCGGTGCGGACGACGAGGGCGAGCTCGGAGACCTCTTCGCCGACCGCGAGGCGGCCGACCCGTTCGAGGAGGCGGAGGAGTCGCTCCGCCGCCAGGGCGTCCGTCGCGCCCTCGACGCGCTCCCCGAGCGCGAACGGCGCATCCTCGAGCTGCGGTTCGGCTTCGCCGGCGAGCCCTGGACGCTGGAGGCGATCGGGCACGAGCTCGACCTGACCCGCGAACGGGTCCGCCAGCTCGAGGGCCAGGCTCTCGCCCGGCTCGGTGCGCTTCGCGACCTGATCAGCGTCGCCGCCTGACGCATCGCGGCCTACGGCCGCTCGCTTCATGGGGGAAACCATGTTTCCCCCATGGGCCCCCTTCTTCTCTGCTGCCGGTGAGGCGCGTCACTGCTGCGCGGAACACGTTCCGCTCCGCGACGGCGAGCGGAGGCGCGACTAGAAGAGGCTCGGCTCGGCGGGCGGGCGCTCGGGGTCAGACCCCGGGGCGCGTCCCGGTCGGACATTGTTGTTCGGGGCGCTGACCCGGGCGGCGGCGGCGAGGATCGCCTGCTGCTCGAGGGGGACGACGAACATCTCCGCCGGTGGGCGGCGGAGGAAGGTGCCGACGAGGAGGAGCTCGTCGAGGTCGCCGGGCTCCTCGGCGGTGAGGGCGCGTCGCGCGGCCGCGAGGCCCGCTTCGATCTCCAGGTGGGCACCGCCTCCGGGCGGCAGCGTGCGCTCGGCCGCGACCCGGCCGCCCGCGACGAAGAACGCTCGTGCGTGACCGGGCTCGGCTGAGGGGACGACGAGGCAGCGCTGCACCGCGCGCAGGCCGTCGAGCCGGTCGAGCTCGCGGCATACGCGCTCGAGCGCGTCGATGCGGTCGCGCAGCCGCGCCGCGTCCTCGTAGCGCCGCGCGTCGGAGAGCTCGGACAGCCGGCGCCGCAACCGGGGAAGCGCGAGCGACGGCCGCTCGAGGTCGCCGGCCACGAGCGCGCGCGCCGCGAGTTGCGCGCGGCGCCGCGAGCGGATCGGGCCGAGCGTCGTCGGCGTCGCCGAGGCGACGACACCCTCGCCGCGCTGCTTCAGCCACACGTAGCGGTCGGGCCGCGCGACGCGTGCGTTCGCGGGCGGCCGCAGCGCGCGGATCAGCCGCAGCTCCTCGAGCGCCGCCTCGAGCTCCGAGCCGAGCACCCGCCACTCGATCCGCGCGACCGCGCCGAGCGCCGCCTCGACCGCCGGCCGCTGCCGCTCGGAGCGGAAGTACGAGCGCAGCCGAGCCCGCAGGTCGCGCGCGCGCCCGACGTACAGGAGCTGCTCGTTGCGGTCGTGGAAGAGGTAGACGCCCGGGCGTGCGGGCGCGCCGAACGTGAGCTCCCGCTTGTCCCACACGCGCCGCCTCTGCGTTGCCGCAAGGCCGACGAGATCCGCCACCGTGCGCGCACCGCGCTCCTGCGCGAGCCCGATCAGCGCGAGCAGCACCTCCGCCGTGGCCTGCGCGTCGGGCAGCGCCCGGTGGCACGGCTGCACCGAGGTACCGAGAAAATAGGAGAGCTGGGCGAGGCTCGCGCGCGGCACGCGGCCTCCGAGCAGCCGTCGCGCGAGCGGCACGGTGTCGACGACGGGCGAGCCGATGCGCGACCCGGTGAGCCGCTCGGTCTCGCGGTCGAGGAACGAGAGGTCGAACCGCGCGTTGTGGGCGACGAGCACTGCGTCGCCGGCCCACGCGAGGAAGCGGCTCACCGCGACCGGCGGCGGTGGGGCGCCGCGCAGCTGCCGGTCGCTGAGCCCGGTGAGCGCCGCCACGCCCGGGCCCATCGCCATTCCGGGGTTCACGAGCGTCTCGAACTCGTCTTCCAGCTCGAACCCGTGCACGCGAACTGCACCGATCTCGCAGATCTGCGACGTCCCCGGCCGCAGGCCGGTCGTCTCGAGGTCGACGACGACGTACGTCGCGTCCTCGAGCAGCAGCTCGTGGCCGAGCGGGCGGGCGAGCGAGACGGCGTCGCCGTTCCAGGCGAGCCGGGCGTCGGCGTCGACGACCTCGGCGAGCAGGGAGCGCGCGAGCCCGACCGGCGCCTGCCGGAGTGCGAAGAGCCGCCGCGCCGCCTCCTCGGCGACCACCGGTCCGCGGCGTTCCTCGACGAGCTCCACGAGCCGGTCGGCCGCATCGAGTCGAAGCTGCATGCGCGGGATGCTAGGCGAACAGGTGTTCGATTGCCAACGGGCCGGTTATCCTCGGCGTCGAGGAGACCCGGGAGCGCTGGGCGAGGACTCGCATCGCCTACGACTATCCCGGCCGCGCGACGCCGACCAGGAGCGGGAGCCGGCGGACCTCATCGCCCGGCGGCGGTTCATCGTTCGGCTCGGAGCCTGAGATCGGCGTCGCCTCTAACTAGCTTCCCGTCGCCGACGTCAGTAAGAATGCACGGCGCGCGGAAAGGCAGCGGCATTTCGGCGCTTTTGCCGCGACAAGCATCGAACCCGGGAGGTAACGACTTTGAACCGTAGGCATTCGTGGAAGTGGCTGGTCACTGCTGCGGCTCTTGCCGCCGGCCTGGCGCTCGTCGCGTCGGCGTGCGGCGGTGGCGGGAACAAGACCAATACGTCTGGGTCGGGCGGCACCACGTCCGGCGGCACCGCTTCGGGCGGCAAGACGTTCGCCAACTTCCGCATCGCGTACGACACCGGCACGGACTACCTCGACCCGGGCCTTTCCTACACGGTCGAGGGCTGGGGCATCATGTGGAACGTGTACCTGCCGCTCATCGGGTACAAGCACGTGAACGGCTCGGACGGCGCGACGATCGTGCCGTACCTCGCGAAGGATCTGCCGGCGGTCTCGGCCGACGGCACGACGTACTCGTTCACGTTGCGTGACGGCCTGAAGTACTCGGACGGCACGCCGATCAAGGCGAGTGACTTCGCGGCGACCATCGAGCGCCTCTTCAAGGTCGACTCGCCGGGCGTCGGCTTTTTCGGGAACATCGTCGGCGCCGACGCGTTCGGCAAGACGAAGACCGGTCACATCGGCGGCATCACGACCGACGACAAGACCGGCGAGATCACGATCAAGCTGAACACGCCCCAGGGCGACTTCTCGAACATCCTCGCCACCGAGTTCGCGGCTCTCGTGCCCGCCGACTCGCCGGCCAAGGACCAGTCGACGACGCCTCTTCCCTCGTCGGGCCCGTACATGATCCAGAGCTACGCGCCGAACAAGAAGGCGGTCCTCGTCCGCAACCCCAACTTCGACGCGGCCGCCTTCGGCGGCAACGTTCCGGCCGGGAACCCGGACATGATGACGATCGACATCATCGGCGACGACACGGTGGCCCTCCAGCGCGTGATCGCCGGACAGGACGATTACGACTTCCACCAGCTCCCGCCGGACCGCCTGGCGTCGACGCAGCAGAAGTACGGCGACCAGATCAAGGTCTACACGCCCGCGAACACGTATTACTTCTTCATGAACACGCGGGTGGCGCCGTTCGACAACCTGAAGGTGCGCCAGGCCGTGAACTACGCGATCAACCGTGAGGCGCTCGTGCGCATCTACGGCGGTCTCGCTCAGCCGACGGAGAACGTGCTTCCGCCGACCTATCCGCAGTACAAGAAGCTCAACCTGTATCCGTATGACCTGGCGAAGGCGAAGAAGCTGATCCAGGAGTCCGGGCAGGCGGGCGCGGAGGTCACGGTCTGGAACCACGACCGCGGCACCGATCCGAAGGCGACGGCGTACCTCACCGACGTCCTCAACTCGATCGGCCTGAAGGCGAAGGAGAAGGTCATCAACTCCGCCGTCTACTGGACGACCGTCGGCAGCCAGGCGACGAAGGCGCAGATCGGCTTCGCCGACTGGTTCCAGGACTATCCGCATCCGCTCGACTGGTTCGACGTCCTGTTGAACGGCGGGCGGATCACGGACACGCACAACAACAACTACGCGAACTTCGACGACAAGGCAGTCAACGCGAAGATCGATGCGCTGAAGAAGGAGCCGTCGCTCACGGGCGCCGTGAACACGCAATGGGCTTCCGTCGACAAGATGGTCGACGAGCAGGCTCCGTGGGCCCCGTTCATGAACCGGCAGTTCACCGACTTCTTCAATGCCGACATGGATCTCAGCTGCTACGTGAACCACGTGCTCTACCAGTTCGACTTCTCGTCGATCTGCCACAAGTAGACGTCGAAGGTTGAACCGTTGGGGGCGCCGGAGACGGCGCCCCCAACGGCCTTTCCCGGAAAAGGTGGGACGGCAGGTGGCACACCAGGCAACCGAGACCGAGTTCACGCTCGACCCGGCGGCCGAGCTCGCGGCGGCGGGGGGCTCGGCTCCGATCCGCGGCCGTAGCCCGTGGTACCTCGCCTGGCGCCGCCTCCGTCGCAACTACGTCGCCTTCGCCTTCCTGGGCCTCTTCGTGGTCGTGCTCGTCGCCTGCGCCCTGGCCCCGGTGTACGCGAGCCAGGTCGCCCACACGGGCCCCAATGCGAACCACGTGCTCGAGAAGGTCGAGGTCGGCGGGCGGCAGGTCTCGGTCGTCTCCGTCGGCGGCTACATCGACAAGAAGACCGGCAGGCCTTGCACCGTCTCCGGCACGGGCTGCGTGCTCTTCTCGGCGATCCCGATCGGCCCGACCTGGTTCAGCGGCGGCGGCAGGTACGTGCTCGGTGCCGACGCGAACGGCCGCGACGTCGCGGTGCGCCTGCTGTACGGCGGGCGCAACTCCCTGATCGTCGGGATCGGCTCGACGGCGATCTGCATCTTCTTCGCGGTGATCCTCGCCCTGCTCGCCGGCTACTTCGGCGGCTGGATCGATTTCGTGATCACCCGCTTCTTCGACCTCTTCTTTGCTTTCCCGGTGGTGCTGCTCGGGATCGCGCTCGGCTCCGCCCTCGCGATCAACGGTTTCCACCACTTCGGGGTCAACATCGTGAGCGGCAGTCTCTGGATTCCGACCCTCGTCATCTCGTACGTCCTCATCCCGTACGTGGGGCGCCCGCTGCGTGGCCAGGTGCTGTCGCTGCGCGAGAAGGAGTTCGTCGAGGCGGCGATCTCGCAGGGCGCGAGCCCGCTGCGGGTGATGTTCAGCGAGCTGCTGCCGAACATCGCGAGCTCGCTGCTCGTCTTCTTCACGCTGATCATCGCGAACAACATCGTGCTCGAGGCGGCGCTCTCGTTCCTCGGCGCGGGCGTGCAGCCGCCGACGCCGTCCTGGGGAACGCTGATCGCCGACGGCCAGAACCTCATCGTCACGCGGCCGTGGCTGGCGCTCGCACCCGGCATCGCGATCGTGCTGACGGTGCTGTCGCTCAACGTGTTCGGGGACGGGCTGCGTGACGCGCTCGACCCGCGGGCGAAGGTGAAGATCGAGCATTGACCACCTTCCTCGTCAGACGCTCGATGGGCGCCGTCCTCGTGTGCATCGCCGTCACCTTCATCGTCTTCCTGATCTTCATCGTCGTGCCCGGCGGCGACCCTGCGCAGCGGATCGCGGGCAAGAACGCGACGCCCCAGAACATCATCAACATCCGCCACTCGTGGGGCTTCGACCAGCCGTTCTACACCCAGTACTGGGTGATGCTGAAGAAGATGTTCAGCGGCAACCTCGTGTCCTACACGAGCCAGCAGAACGTGCTGACGCAGATCGTGCAGGGGATGCCGGCGACGTTCTCGCTCACGCTCGGGGCCAGCGTCATCTGGCTCTTCTTCGGGATCCTGGTGGGGGTGTTGTCCGCGATAACCGCGGGCAGGCTGTCGGACCGCGTCATCACCGTGCTCGCCCTGATCGGCATCTCGATGCCGGTGTTCTGGCTCGGGATCGTCTCGCGCTACTACCTCGCCGAGGGCGGCATCGTCAGCTGGTTCCCGGACGGGGAGTACGTCGGCATCACGCAGAGCCCGGCGCAATGGCTCAGCCACATGATCCTGCCGTGGCTCGTCCTTGCGGTGCTCTTCATCGGCTTCTATGGGCGCGTGCTGCGCGGCAACATCCTCGACACGATCAACGAGGACTACGTGCGCACTGCGAAGGCGAAGGGGCTGACGCCGCGGCGGATCCTCGTCAAGCACGTGCTGCGCACGTCGCTCATCCCGATCGTCACCCTGTTCGGCCTCGACTTCGCGGCCGTGCTCGGCGGCGGCGCGATCCTCACCGAGACGGTGTTCGACCTGCACGGCGTCGGCCAGTATGCGGCGCTCTCGATCAACAACTTCGACCTGCCTCCGATCATGGGCGTGACGATGTACGGCGCGTTCTTCATCGTCGCGTTCAGCATGCTCGTCGACCTGTTCTACGCGTACCTCGACCCGAGAATCAGACCGACGTAGATGGCAGAGCGGCTGTTAGAGGTCGAGGATCTCAGCGTGCACTTCTCCACCGTGGACGGCACCGTCCGCGCGGTGGACGGCGTCTCGTTCGAGCTCGAGCGCGGCAAGGTGCTGGGCATCGTCGGCGAGTCGGGCTCGGGCAAGAGCGTGACGGCGATGACGTTGATGGGCCTGACCCGCGACGTGAACGCGCATTTCGGGGGTGAGGTGCGCTTCAAGGGTCGCAACCTGCTCGAGCTCTCCGAGTCGGAGATGCAGGGCTACCGCGGCGCGGAGATCGGGATGATCTTCCAGGACCCGATGACCTCGCTGAACCCGGTGTACCGGATCGGCGAGCAGATCGTCGAGGCGATCCAGGCGCACGACAAGGTCGACAGGCGCCAGGCGAAGCGGCGGGCGGTCGAGCTGCTGAAGCAGGTCGGGATCCCGAACCCGGAGTCGCGCGTCGACGACTTTCCGCACCAGTTCTCGGGCGGCATGCGGCAGCGCGCGATGATCGCGATCGCGCTCTCGTGCAACCCGGACGTGCTGATCGCCGACGAGCCCACGACGGCGCTCGACGTGACGATCCAGGCGCAGATCATCGAGCTGATCAGCCGTCTGAAGGACGAGCTCAACTCGGCGGTGATCCTGATCACGCACGACCTCGGGGTGGTGGCCGACATCGCCGATGAGATCCTCGTGATGTACGCCGGCCGCGTCGTCGAGCGGGCGCAGACGCGGGATCTCTTCTACGACCCGCAGATGCCGTACACGTGGGGGCTGCTCGGGTCGATCCCGCGGCTCGACCGGCCGAAGCCGGAGCGGTTGCACTCGATCAAGGGCGCGCCGCCGTCGGTGATCAACGCGCCGGAGGGCTGCAAGTTCCGGCCGCGCTGCCCGCAAGCGTTCGAGAAGTGCGTGCAGGAGCCGGGCCTCGAGAACCGTGTCGAGACGCCCGGGCATCTCGACCGTTGCTGGCTCGACGTCGAGGTCAAGCGGGCCCGGCGCGACGCGACGATCAGCGGCGGCCACTCGGAGGCGGCTTGAGCACGACCGGCCAGCCGCTCGTCGAGATCAAGCACGTCAAGAAGTACTTCCCGATCCGGAAGGGCGTGCTCCAGCGCGAGGTGGCGCGCGTGCACGCCGTCGACGACGTGAGCTTCGCGGTGCAGCCGGGGGAGACGCTCGGCCTGGTGGGCGAGTCGGGCTGCGGCAAGTCGACGCTCGGCCGTACGATCGTCCGCCTGCTCGAGCCGACCGCCGGCGAGATCTCGTTCGAGGGGCAGCGGATCGAGGAATACGGCCCCCGACAGCTGCGGCCGCTGCGCCGGCAGATGCAGATGGTCTTTCAGGATCCCTACGCGAGCCTGAATCCGCGCAAGCGGGTCGGCACGATCATCGGCGACCCGATGAAGATCCACAAGCTCGGCGACGCGAAGGAGCGGAAGGCGCGTGTCGAGGAGCTGCTGGAGACGGTGGGGCTCTCGCCGGAGCACTACAACCGGTTCCCGCACGAGTTCTCGGGCGGGCAGCGTCAGCGGATCGGGATCGCCCGGGCGCTTGCCCTGCGGCCGAAGTTGATCGTTGCCGACGAGCCGGTCTCGGCGCTCGACGTCTCGATCCAGTCGCAGATGCTGAACCTGCTGGAGGACCTCCAGAACGAGTTCAACCTGACCTTCATCTTCATCGCTCACGATCTGGGAGTCGTGCGGCACGTGAGCGACCGGATCGCGGTCATGTACCTCGGCAAGCTCGTGGAGCTCTCGCCGGCGGAGGAGCTCTACACGCGGCCGATCATGCCGTACACGGAGGCGCTGCTCTCGGCGGTGCCGATTCCCGATCCCGACCTGGCGGCGGCCCGGGAGCGGATCGTGCTCGAGGGCGACGTCCCGAGCCCGGTCAACCCGCCGAGCGGCTGCCGCTTCCATCCCCGCTGCCGCTACGCGACCCAGGTGTGCGAGGAGGTGGAGCCGCCGCTCGTGGAGTACGGGAACGGCCACCTGGCCGCCTGCCATCATCCGCTGAACGTCGACGCCGCGGCCCTCCAGCGGGCCTAG